>ENA-ORTG01000472-ORTG01000472.1-human-gut-metagenome-genome-assembly--contig:-NODE-472-length-43652-cov-15.264881_pt1 | contig 43652 bp, 29 predicted proteins | sample MGYA00241906_ERZ509176 | MGnify/ENA primary metagenome ERZ509176 (study PRJEB26280, sample SAMEA2338811) | human gut metagenome | biome: human gut; feature: human-associated habitat; material: faeces...
CAATTCATAAATGTGTCGCAAAGGGCGCTCCACATTTATTTCATTGACGGCTGTCGCCGTACAAAGTCAAAAACAAAAACAGCGACTTGTGAGCAAGCTCCCAGATCGCTGTTTCTGTTTTGACTTTGCATGGCTCGTAACTTTCAATTTACTTCAACGGAATCATATCCGAATAGGACACATTCCCCTGGGAATCCTTCATGAAGAAGATGCACACGTAATTCTCCGGATGATCCAGTGGCTGTACCACGGTCCGATAGTCGGAGGTCAGATCCACCTCAAACCCCATCATCCATTTCGATGTCTCCCAGTCAAAGAAATCCAACAGATCCCCATTCTCATCCCGAGTCACGTAACTACAACGTGCTGCCACGGACATATTCGCATAATCATCCAGACGGATCAGCTGCTTGCTAGCGCTTTGCACATCGTCGTCATCGCTTAAAGGAATCGCATTTCGGATGATACCATCCGGATAATCTTCATTTACCGCAATCTGCAGCTTCGCAGCCTGGGATTCCCAATTATCGAAATTCATCAGTACTACAAATGACAGATAACGATTCTCCACGTCACTGATATCCGATTCTGTCAGGATCATAGGAATATCGGATACCCCATCATCATCCTCCATATACAGCGCATTGTTTTTATATGCCGCATGCAGTACCCCATTTTCATCCAGTGTTACGCGTTTGCTTCCCTGAATGAACAGATACATCTCATCAGCTCTGGGATCTTCTTCGGAAGTAATGTAACCTTCTTCTTTGGCCTTGCAGAGAATGTAATAGCCACCGGAAGCAAAATTAGCCTGCTGTTCGGGAGTGAGCTGCAGCGTGATGTCGCTTTCATCATAGGTGCCGTCATTTTCTGTGGTGACAGTAGTGTGCGCATTGGAAATCTCACGATCTGCCAACAGGGTATCACCGTTCTGAATTGCATAGAAATCCTGTAAAAAACGGGTGTAATTCGGAGCAAATCCAAGATACTCCTGCATTTCAATACAGGCATCCCGGTAGTCTTCGTCTGTCTGATAAGGATAACAGATGGAGATACCACCGGCATTTTCCATATTGGTATCGGAATATGCAATACAGCTTTCCACTGCCCGGATGGCAGCTTTGGCAGTGTCCGAATTATCTCCCAATAGTTCCAGCATATGTAGTACATCGACCATGCCGTAATTCATATCGGAGGAATAGCTTCCGAAGTCTCTGACTTTGGCACGATTACGAACCAGTTTCGGATAGTTTTGCACATCCAGAGAGGTATCCAGTTCCGCAAAATAGGTATTCAGAGCGTCTTCCGCTTCTGCGTAAGCGTTCAGGTCAATACATGACAGCGTCAGATCGGAATACAGATTCGGATAATAGTCAAAGACATATTCACCGTAATCCATATAAGAATCTACAATGTATTCACCCATCTCGTCTCCGGGAATCGCTCTGTCCGACAGGACGGAGAGAAAAGCGTAATTCCATCCCCAGCCGGGTTCGGTCTCCTGGGATGCAATCATATAATCTGCATAGGGAGCCAGCACGGAAGCCACTTCCAGAGAACTCATAAGGCAGGCGTCGAAGCCGATCCATTCTAATTTCGTCATGTGGGCTCCCACAGAATCTGCAAGTGCTTCGGACAGTTCGTCCAAAGTCAGCAGATCTCTGTAATTTTCATCCACACCATATCCCAGTACGGGTCCGCCGCCGTGATCCCACAGAAGCAGACTGTAGGAATCTGCGGGGAAAAAGTCAAAGCAGTAATTCATAAAGCTGCTTAAAGTCAGGGGATCTCCCATATTTTCCGCAGGATAAGTATCCAGCGGAGCAAAACCGTCTTCGGTCAGGAGCAGTGTGGTACAGGCATCGCCATCCAGACCGCGATCCTGCCATTGCGAAGCACCTCCGGCATATACAATGACATTATTATGAGCGGTATCGACGCCGGCCGCTTCCATTTCGTCCATATCCAGACTGGCATTTCCGTAAGAGGATTCCAGATCGGATCCTACCATGTAGATCATGATCGTCTGCACGGTGCCAATGTCTCCGAGAGAATCATAATCTATCTGCGGCTGTGGTGTGGAAGCCGGTTCCGAATGATAAGTGCCGTGGTGAGACGATTGTGACGAGCTGCTTCCGGAAGCACTGGCGTATTCCAGAATCTGGGCGAAGACACCGAGTGGCGTCGTCTTGATCCGGCATCCTGTCAAAAAGACGGGGATCATCAGCAGACACACAAAAGTCCGTAGCTTTCTCTTTGTTTTTTCCTTCATAAGAACCTCCTCATAATTGAACTTACAAAATTTATTATTACATGAAAAAAGAGGACCGTCAAACACTGTAATCGCTTACAGCCGAAAAACGAAAAAAAAACTAAGGAAGACTTTTTCAAAAAAACAGCATAAAAATGAAATGATCCGGGCATTCTGTGATCATAGAAACCAAGTAATTGTTCCGACAGAGCAAGGATAGGAGGATGGATATGGAACAGAAGGAGATTCCTCATATGCCGGCAGATTCGATACAGCCGGATGCGCAGCAGAAGCAGGAATACGAACAGTATGTAAAGTCGGTCACACCGACACACAATCTGTGGACGCAGATGGGGAAAGCATTTCTGACCGGAGGAATCATCTGTTGTATCGGACAGGGAATTCTGAATTATACCGGAAATGTGCTGGGGATGGATCCGCAGACTTCCGGAAGCTGGTGTTCCCTGCTTCTGGTATTTTTGTCTGTAGTACTCACGGCGTTTCATATTTACCCCAAGATTGCAAAATGGGGAGGCGCCGGTGCATTGGTGCCGATCACCGGATTCGCCAATTCCGTGACGGCTCCGGCGGTGGAATACCAAAAGGAAGGTCAGGTATTCGGCATCGGCTGCAAGATATTTACCATTGCGGGGCCGGTGATATTGTATGGGATTTTTTCCAGCTGGGGGTTGGGGTTGATCCTTTGGGTGTTGCAGATGTTTGGAATCCGTGTGGGGTAGTCTGAAAGGCGCGGATAGATTCCGGCGGGAATGTGCACAGTGGTTGACCGGTTGAAATAGAAGAGAAAACAGTGTAAAATAATTTTGTCCGGGCACGGTTTCGGGCAGAAACGGGTCAGTACGGAAAAAGATAAAGGAGAGGTTACCATGCAGATAGGAAAAGAGATGGCGATTCCGTCCATTTTGAAGATCGGAAACGGCGCATTAGGCAAAATCGGCGGTTATTTGAAGGCGGAGAATCTGGACCAGGTCGTGTTATTTTTCGGCAACGGACTGATTGACATGTTTGGGGAACTGGTGATGAATTCCCTGAAGGAAGCAGAAGTGAATGTCCTGGAATATAATGAACTGGACACAGTAGATATTGATGATATTATTACGCTGGCTTTTGCAATTCCCAATAAGGCAAAGGCTGTGATCTCCATCGGCGGAGGTAAGGTCATCGATGCCGGAAAATATGCGGCTTTTCTGCGGAATCTTCCTTTTATCAGTGTGCCGACTTCCAGCTCCAGTGACGGATTTTCCAGTGCCAGTGCCTCTCTTTTGGTACAGGGGAAGAGGACATCTGTTCCTGCGAGACTGGCATATGGTATCATCGTGGATACGCAGGTGATCCGTACCGCTCCGGAGAAGTTCATTTACTCCGGCATCGGCGATATGATCTCCAAGATCACAGCGCTTTACGACTGGATCTTTGAAGAGAAGGCAGGCTGCGGCGAAGTGAATGATTTTGCGGTCATGATTGCGAAGAAAGCGGTGAACAGCTTTGTCCGTACCCCTTACGAGAGCATCAAGGATGAACTGTTCCTGAAGGAACTACTGGATTCTCTGGCCATGAGCGGTATTGCCAATGAGATCGCCGGCAGCAGTGCTCCCACCAGCGGCAGTGAGCATCTGATCTCCCATGCACTGGATAAGATTCTGGAAGTACCGCAGTTACATGGTATCCAGGTAGGCATTGCCACCTACATTATGGCAAAGGTACAGGATCACCGCTATATCCGTGTCAGCACAGTGCTTCAGGATACCGGCTTCTGGGACTATGTGGCAACTTTACATATGAAGAGATCCGATTTCCTCAAAGCCATCGACATGGCACCCTCCATCAAACCGCACCGCCATACCTATCTCCATGAGGAAAAGTACCGCGAAGCCGCGAAAAAGCTGGTGTTGGAGGATGAAGTACTGAATCGGGTACTGGAGGATTGACGGAGTTTATAAAGAGTTTATATTTTTTTTCTTGCAAACGTAAAAGATTGCGTTATAATGTTAGATGACTAACAAAAATAGTTAGTCATCTAACATTTTTTATTTGCGTAAGTAGAGAAGCGAAAGTTGAAGATAGGGAGGCAGAATGGACGAGGAAGATATATTGACGAACCGCCAACTTGGATTCGAGCTCAAGGCCGCCAACAACATGATCCGCCGGAAGATGGAAGTGATCTTCGCCCAGCAGGATGGTCATGAACTTAACGGAATGCAGGGACCGCTTCTAGGATATTTGTACCACAAAAGCCGACAGGGAGATGTCTATCAAAAGGATGTGGAGAAGGAGTTCAGAATCCGTAGATCCACAGCGACGGTGATGCTTCAGAGCCTGGAGCAGAAGGGATATCTCATCCGGGTAGCGTCGACGGAGGATGCCAGATTAAAAAGGATTCTACTGACAGAGAAAGCGATCGAGCATCATAATCTGATCGAAGAGCAGATCCGGATTTTTAACCGGGAACTGGAAGCGGGGCTGACAGAAGAGGAAAAGGCAACATTTTTGTGTATTCTGGATAAAATGATGCAGAATCTGGGAATGGACGGAGAGCGTGACGTTAACGGATGTTCTCAACAGGCAGATCACCGAGTATTTATCAGAGTAGAAAAATCAGAAACAGCAAAGAAGCAGCCAAGAAATAAAAAAGAAACGTCCAAGAAATAAAAAAGAAGCGTCCAAGAAATAAAAAAGAAGCAGTAAAGAAATAACAGGGAAATTACATAGAAATAATTTAAGAAGAAAAGCAGAAAGGAAATCAGCTATGATTAAAACATTAGCCAGACAGATCAAGGAATATAAGCGTGCATCCCTTGTCACACCCATATTCATGATCCTGGAAGTAGCCATGGAAATGGTGATTCCGCTCCTGATGGCATCGATCATTGATGACGGTGTGCAGGCGGGAGATATGAAACATATTTTTGTCATCGGTTGTTATATGGTCCTGGCAGCTATTGTCGGATTGTTCGCCGGTGTCATGGGTGGTAAATACGGTGCGAAAGCATCCACCGGATTTGCCAGAAACTTAAGAGAAGCCATGTATGAGAACATTCAGACCTTCTCTTTCTCCAACATTGATAAGTTCTCCACCGCAGGACTGGTCACTCGTATGACCACGGATGTTACCAATATCCAGAACGCTTACCAGATGCTCTTACGTATGTGCTTCCGTGCACCGGTCAGCCTGATCTGCGCCATGCTGATGGCGTTTCTGATCAACGCGAAAGTGGCAAGCATCTATCTGGTAGCCGTGGTATTTTTGGGAATCATCATGATTTTTATCATGAAAAAAGTATCGAAATACTTTAGTGAAGTATTCAAAAAATACGATGACTTAAATGCCAGCGTACAGGAAAACGTAGCGGCGCAGCGTGTGGTAAAGGCTTATGTGCGTGAGGACTACGAGATCGACAAGTTCCACAAGGCCAGCTACAACATCTACAAGATGTTCAAAAAGGCAGAGTGTACGATGGTCACCATTTGGCCCGTCATGCAGTTTACCGTATATGGCTGTATTCTGGGCATCAGCTGGCTGGGTGCGCACATGATCGTTGCCAGTCAGATGACCACCGGTGAACTGATGAGTCTGTTGACCTATTGTATGACGATCCTGATGAATCTGATGATGTTAGCCATGATCTTCGTTATGATGACCATGAGTGCTGCCAGTGCCAAACGTATTGCGGAAGTACTGGAAGAGAAGGCAGACATCACGAATCCCGAACAGCCTGATTATGATGTGACGGACGGCAGCATCCGTTTTGATCATGTAACCTTCCGTTATAATAAGCAGAGTGAAAAGCCGGTGTTAGATGACCTGAATTTCGAGATCAAAGCCGGTGAGACCATCGGTATCCTGGGTGGTACCGGAAGCTCCAAGACCAGTCTGGTGAACCTCATCAGCCGTCTGTATGATGTCAATGAGGGTACCGTTTATGTCGGTGGCAAGAACGTCAGAAACTATGATCTGGAAACCTTACGTAACGAGGTATCTGTGGTATTGCAGAAAAATGTGCTGTTCTCCGGTACGATCCTGGAGAACCTCCGCTGGGGCGACGAGAACGCTACCGAAGAGGAGTGCATCCGTGCCTGTCGTCTGGCATGCGCCGATGAATTTATTGAAAAGATGCCTGGAAAATACAATACTTATATTGAGCAGGGCGGAAGCAATGTATCCGGCGGACAGAAGCAGAGACTGTGTATAGCCAGAGCACTGCTGAAAAAGCCGAAGGTACTGATCCTGGATGATTCCACCAGCGCCGTGGATACCGCTACTGACGCGAAGATCCGCAAGGCATTTGCCACGGAGATCCCCGGTACGACGAAGATCATCATCGCGCAGCGTATCTCCAGTATTCAGGACGCGGACCGCATCATCGTAATGGATAACGGCAGGATCGATGCATTCGCACCTCACGAAGAACTGCTTCGTACCAATAACATTTATAAAGAAGTATATGAAGCCCAGACCCAGACGGGTGGCGGCGACTTTGATGAGAATGGAGGTGAGTCATAATGCCAGGACCTATGGGCGGCGGAATGCGTGGACCCGGCAGAAGAATGCAGGGTGGTAAACGTATTGAGAATCCGGGAAAAGTATTTAAACGACTGATGGCATATATTTTCAAAAACTATGCCATTCACTTCATTTTTGTGTTGATCTGTATCGTACTGAGCGTTGTGGCAAGCATTCAGGGTACTCTGTTCATGCAGAGGCTGATCGATGACTACATCCTGCCCATGATCGGACAGGAGACTCCGGACTTTGGCAATCTGTTCCGGGAAATTGTCCGCGTGGCAGGCTTTTACCTGGTGGGTGTAGCGGCTACGTATGCTTACAACCGTATCATGGTCACGATAACGCAGGGAACCTTGAAGAGTCTCCGTGATGATCTGTTTGAACACATGGAGAAGCTGCCGATCAAGTATTTTGATACCCATTCCCACGGGGATATCATGTCCATCTACACGAATGATATTGATACTCTGCGTCAGATGATCAGCCAGAGTATACCGCAGGTATTTTCCAGTTTTATTACCGTAGTGGGTACGCTGGGAAGTATGCTGGTACTGAGTATCCCGCTGACAGCAGTCAGTCTGATCATGGTGGCACTGATGATGTTTGTCACCGGTAAAGTGGCGGGACTGAGCGGAAAATATTTCGTAAAGCAGCAGAAGAATATCGGTACCGTGAATGGCTATATCGAAGAAATGATGGAAGGTCAGAAGGTAGTCAAGGTATTCTGTCATGAAGACAAGAGCCTGGAAGAGTTCAAAAAGTTGAACGACGAGTTGTGCGAAAGTGCTTATAATGCAAATAAGTTTGCCAACCTGATGGGGCCTATCAATGCACAGTTGGGTAACTTAAGCTACGTGGTATGTGCTATCGTCGGCGGTGCTATGGCACTGGGTGGTTTTGCAGGATTGACTTTAGGTAAGCTGGCCAGCTTCTTAACCTTTAACAAGAGCTTCAACATGCCCATCAGCCAGGTCAGTCAGCAGTTGAACAGTATCGTCATGGCACAGGCAGGCGCTAAGAGAGTTTTTGATCTGTTGGATGAAAAAGTAGAGACCGACGAAGGCTATGTAACTCTGGTACGTGCGAAAAAGGTAGACGGCAGGATCGTAGAGTGTCCCGAGAGAACCGGTATGTGGGCATGGAAGCATGTGCATCAGGCGGATGGTTCTGTAGATTATATTGAGTTACAGGGTGAAGTAGTATTTGACGATGTGGACTTCGGCTATAATGATGACAAGATCGTGCTGCATAACATCGAGATGTATGCAAAGCCCGGTCAGAAGATCGCATTCGTAGGCTCCACCGGCGCCGGTAAGACCACGATCACGAACCTGATCAACCGTTTTTATGATATTCAGGATGGTAAGATCCGTTACGACGGCATCAATATTAACAAGATCAAGAAAGCGGATCTGAGAAAATCCTTAGGTATCGTACTGCAGGATACCCATCTGTTCACCGCTACCGTTATGGAAAATATCCGTTTTGGTAAGCTGGATGCTACGGATGACGAAGTCATTGCCGCAGCGAAGTTAGCAAATGCGGATACCTTTATCCGTCAGCTTCCGGATGGCTACAACACAGTCCTCACCGGTGACGGTGCGAACTTAAGCCAGGGACAGAGACAGCTTCTGTCCATCGCAAGAGCCGCAGTAGCGGATCCTCCGGTACTGATCCTGGATGAGGCTACCAGCTCCATTGATACCCGTACTGAGAAAATTGTACAGGACGGCATGGATAAGCTGATGAAGGGCAGAACCACATTTGTCATCGCCCACAGACTGTCCACTGTCAAAAACAGTGACTGCATCATGGTCCTGGAACAGGGTCGCATCATCGAGCGCGGCAACCATGATGAACTCATCTCCCAGAAGGGCAGATATTACCAGTTGTATACCGGTAATGCCATAACAGAGGGATAAGAGAGAAGAAGAAAAGCAGCCCCCGGAATTCGGGAGCTGCTTTTTTAGGAAGAAGTATTGCAGAGACAGTATTTTTTGATGATATAGTAAAAATAGATTACAAAGCCAACAATGCCGGCCGCCGCTAAACGAGGCAGTAAAATATCGTTGTGAAATTCGAGGTCACCATAATCTTCTAAGACCCATTCGATATTATAGTAAACTAAAGCAGCTAAACCACTGTAGCAGATCCATAATTGTTTTATAGGTTTATAAATAAGCAGAAGGACTAATAAAGCAATGCCGGGGGAAATATAACGCTCATGCATCCTTACGGAGAAAGTAAACATTGTAAGGATACCAAAGGCGCCAAGCATATAGTATTTATAAGGTGTATTCTGACAATATTTTGCAATGATAAAGGTGAAAACAACAATCAGTATAATTGCAAGAGATCCCCAGGCTCTGGCTGGAAGAAATAGAAAATCGGTGCTTTGGTCGATTCCGTTCATTCCTACCATTCCCCAAAAATTGAAAGCGTTCATGGTTGCAAAAGTATAAGAATCAAGAGTGGATACATATTGAGACAGTACCTTATCCAGTCCAAAAGGCAGTGAAAGTAGGATCATTCCGGCAATAACACATAGTCCGCTGCACAGATGACAGAAGAACTTTTTCCAGGTAAAATTCTTCATAAAAACGTAATCCAGGATCCCGATCAATAGAACGGGCGTAAAAATAACCATTTGTGGCTTGGTTAAAATACCTATGCCGTAAATAGCATAGGCCGGAATCAGCCACTCGTTTTTGAGAAAAATGCAGAGCAATATCACCTCTAATGTCAGAATCGAATCCACTTGCCCCCAGCAGGCAGAGTCGACAATGACAGCAGGATGAAACAAGTACGCAGACATCAGGCAGACCGATTGGAGCTCAGACCATTTTGCAAATTTATGAGCTTCGCAATAAATTAATAAACTGCAGAGAATATCACAGCAGATGGACGGCAGCTTGAGCAGAAACAGATCCTGTGTTGTAAATTGTAAAATGTGAAAATGAGCTCTTGTACGGCCTATGATATACAGAACATACATGTATAAGGGCGGATAGTCTGTCAAAAATTCATCGGTGTAAAAACCGGAGGGACCATGTTCCAGCATAAGTGCCGCCCAGTCGGAAAAATAAATAATATCGGATCCGTGTCCAAAGACCTTCACAGACAGTATCATTCGAAGAAGAAGCCCTGATCCGAGAAGGAAAAAAGCAAGAAAACGAAAACTGCCGGTTTTCGATTCTTTTTGAAAAATAAAATAACAGATAAAGCATAATAATAAACTGAATAAAGTAAATAAGTGAAGCATGTGCATCCTCCTGAAAAAGTGGGAAACGATTCAGAATCCCATTCGACTTATAACTGATAGTATATAAATATATTAACCAGAGATCAATACCCAGGTCGGTCTCCAACGTAAGTATTTTATTACAAAATCCACATCCACCGGCTGTCCGGACAATACCGGATAGAACAGCAGGAACAGGGCAAACGCCACCGTGGCATAAGCGCAGCAGCCGATAACAAAGGCGCGGTCGGATACATGTTTCTTCCACTGCATCAGGCTGTACACGATCATCAGTACCACAAAAGGAACACTGGGGAAATAGTGGTAGATGAAAGTGATCCTGGTGACAAAGAACCAGGGCAGGTACTGCGCCAGGTAGCCGACTGCCAGAAAAGCAGCTGTTGCATATTCTCTGTGGGACAGGGTAATTGCAGTATCTGTGGAGCTCTCTGTTTTTGTGTGTCCTGTCAGAGAACAGAGAAACGCATTATTGCGAATTAACAGGTACAGGATGTAAATAAATGCCGGAATACCGATCCACCATACAACAGGATTGCCGAAAGCGCTGATCCCCTCTTTGATTGCATCGGTCACATATCCCGAATAATACCAGATCGGACGTACCATGGTCGGCCACTCATACCAGGAGGAAGAGTAGGGATGTGTCGCCTCCAGGCCACTGTGGTAATTGAACATGGAAGTCTGGTTCGCCAGCATACGGTCAAGCAGGCCGGGATGAGTAGTATTCACAAACGGCAGGTAGGACAGCAGATAGATCACTACCGGGATCAATACGAAAAAGGTCAGACAGAAATCGATGGTCTTGATCGTATAGTCAGGGAAATTCTTCACTATATATTTATGATCGATACCGTTTGTGCTTTTGCCGGGATGTGCTTTGGCATAAAGGTATTCTCGGTAGCGACGCAGCAAATGCGCGAAAAACAGCAGTGCCAGACCACATCCGGCATAGACACCGGTCCATTTGCAGGCAATGCCAAGCCCCATGCAGACACCGCACAATCCTAATGGAAGGAAGGTCTTATGTGGTGGCGTGTCATAAAAACTCATGGAGCAATAACTGTACATAAAATAGTACATGGCAATCACGAAGAACGTGATATAGACATCGATCGTTGCAATCCTCGTCTGTGTAAAATGCATAAAATCAAAGGCAAACAGGAAGCAGGCGAGAGCCGCTGCGGGGGTATTGCCGGTCATTTTCTTCCCCAGCAGATAGAGGAAGGGCAGCATGGCGATGCCAAATAAAGTACCCATGATCCGCCAGCCGAAGGGATTCATCCCGAAAATAGCGATACCCACAGAAATCAGAATTTTGCCCAGGGGCGGATGCGTATTTTCATAAGTGGGCAGTCCGTGGAGAAATTCATAAGCCGTACGGGCATGATAGATCTCATCGAAATACATACTGTTACGGAAAGAATAGCGTTCCGGGTAGCAATCGCTCTCATCGAACAAAGTCTCGTAAGCAGAGGCATTCACAGGGCGCAGGATTTCACCGTCCGCATCCGTGAAGACCAGTTCCATCAGAGACGCATCCGTATCGGTCAGTGTGAGACGTAGGCAGCGGGCGTCGGTTACGCCTGCCTGCCGGGTCAGATCTTCCAGAGACACATCCTGCCAGGTGAAGACATTATTCAGAATGATCTCGCCCAGATACGTCCAGTCCTCCGCCTCTGAGCTACGGACTTCAGCCGTAAAATGCCGCTGGTGCCAGGGCGCGATGTAACTTGCCAGGGTAACGGGAGCTGTATTTTCCGGAAATTCCAGTTCAATGACCTGATTCTGTGTCATATCGTAGGTTGTCTCGGGAGCCTTGCGGTCGCCCAGGTCATAGAGTGCAAAAAAGCTGTAGAGAGCACAGATTGTCAGCAACAGACACAGGTCTGCTCTCGTGAAGCGCACCTGCTCCTTAGAAGGTGTGGGCGCTAAGGGGGAGAGAAAATGTTCCCGGAAGTGGGAGCCGAGGGCACCCGCAGTTGTGGCGGCAACAGTCACCGCTTCCCCATGAATATAATATTTCCAGATGATTTTGTAGAAATCATACAGACAATATAACATGCCTGCGGATACCAGCAGAATTATGGGAGCCTTGCGGTCATAGTTCTGCGGATCGTAATGGTACAGCACGTTGGCAGTGTTGTAGAAATGCAGCGCGGCGAAACCGGCATAACATTTCCACAGGGAGCCGGCGGGTTTATACAGACAGCAGAACAGCAGCAGTGCAAGTCCCGGATACATATAGCGTTCGTGCATTCTGACAGAAAACAGGAACATAGTCAGAATGATAAAAGCACCGAGGCAAAAATAGCGTGAAGGTTCTTTTCGGCAACGCAAGGCAATCAGAAAAGTAAAAAGAACGATCAGCACAATGGCAATGGATCCCCAGGTTCGGCAGGGAAGGAACAGAAAGATCGTGTTCTGGTCCACCCAGTTCATACCTAACAGCCCCCAGAAATTATAGGCATTAACCGCCGCATATTCATAGGAACCCAGCGTGGAAGTATACTGCGAGGTGGCGGCATCCAGACCGAAGGGAACGCACAACAGAAGCATGCCGCAGATCACAGCCAGACCGCCACACAGATTATAAGAAAATTTCCTCCAGGAAAAATCCTGCAAAAATACATGATCCAAAATGCCGACCAGAAGGACGGGAGTGAAGATCAGTGTCTGCGGCTTTAACAGAACTCCAATACCGTAGATCGCATAAGCCGGGAGCATTTTGCCGTCCATAAGAAACAGGCACATCAGGATCACCACCAGGGTGTGAACGGAATCCACCTGCCCCCAGCAGGAAGAATTCAGGATGATTGCCGGCTGGAATAGGTAAGCACAAGCTACACATACAGATTGTATTTCGGAAAAATGCAGTCTTTTTGTCGCCTCTTTGTAGAGCAGACAGCCGCAGGCCATGTCGCACAGAATAGCAGGCAGCTTTAACAGCATGATATGCAGGCTGGAATAATAAGAAATCCCAAGCAGGGAACGCAGCGCCCCGATGAGATACAGGACATACATGAATCCGGGCGGATAATCGGTAAATGTCTCCGCAGAATAGAATGCCCCGGGACCTACGGAGAAGATCCGGTCAGCCCACGCAGCAAAACAGGCAATATCATTGCCGAAACCGTGGGTGGTATAAGCAAGGATCAGACGAAGCAGCAGGGCAGCCCCGAAAATGATCCAGACGAACCGGGTAATGTTTTGGAATTTACATTTGTCTTCCTCTTTTCGGAAACCGGTATAGCAGACACCGCACAGAAGCAGTGAAAGGATAGCAAAAAAATGTATCATAAGATATAATTCCCCCCAATATTTTTATGATCACAACTTAAAAATATCAAAAAATGAGTCTTTCGTAAAGACGAATACTTAAAAATAAGTTATAATCATTAGTAAATTCAGACAGATGCAAAAAGGGGACAAACATGAAGAATAGGAAAGTGGAAAATATCATCACAGCAATACTGGCGGCGGCAGTTCTGATCACCGGAGGGATGAGTCTGTATTCCTATCTGTCGGAGCAAAAGGCGAAAAACGAATATGATGCCATAAGACAGGAGGCAGTGGTGGAGGACCCTCGGGTGGAAGAGACGGAAGAAGTACAGGTGAAAAACTACCCAGATCTGCAGATTGATTTTGCAAATCTCAAGAAGACCAATCCGGATTTCCGGGGATGGCTTTATTTTCCGGCGCTGGATATCAGCTATCCGGTGGTACAGGGCGAGGACAACAATTATTATCTGAAGCATTCTTTTGAGGGAGAAAGTGTAAATGCCGGATGTATTTTCATGGATTGTGAGGCTTCGGCGGACTGGTCGGACCGGAACACCTTCGTCTTCGGACATAATATGCGGGATGAGAGCATGTTCGGTAGTTTTAAAAATCTGTTGAAGGGGACGGTAAGCTGTAAGGAGGATCCGTATTTTTATATCTATACGGAAGATAAGGTCTATATTTATGAAATCTTTGCTTATTACGAGACCAGAAGCACCAGCGACCGCTTCGCAACCTTTACCTCGGATGCTTCCTACGATGATTACGTGCAGTGGGCGACGGAACATTCCCTGTATGCCTCGGATGCGGACTTAAGCGACAGGGGGAACATTGTGTCGCTGTCTACCTGCTATGGTTCCGCAGGCACGAAGCGAAGAGCACTGCTCCATGGAGTACTGACAGAAACGGCCGCTTATTAGGACATTGGTACCACAAATGGACAACCAGAGAACAAAAATAAGCAATAAATCACAAATTTAATAAAAAATCTGAACCTTTTTTATGAGATCCATAGTCTTAATAGATGTAAAGAAGAACGAAAACGTTTAAGTGCGTTGGGAGTAACACATGGGGTTTCATAAAGGGAGAAATCAGATGAGCAGACTTAGTAAGTATGTAAAAGAAAAAATCGTAAAGGTTCTGGTGGCAGCGCTGGTAGTGGGAACTGTTGCGGGGAACGGAACACTTACGGTACAGGCAGAGGAAGCGGCTACAGTAGTAGGGGAAGAGTCTGTATCCGGTGGTGACGCTGTTGTGAAAGAAAATGTAGTAGCTGATCCGGAGGTAACACCGGAAGCAACGACGATGGTTACACCGGAAGAGGCAGCAGGTGCAGGTCTTATCATGCCGCTGACAATGAATTTATGTGCGGAAGCAAATGAGACAGTAAATGCGGTGACTGTGGATATTGCTGGAGTTTTAGGAGCTGCCAATGGCTATGGAATTTTTGTAGAGGGAATTACGGAGCAGAGCGGTGACAGTGAAGCTAATATCTGCACAGGCAGTTTGAAATATTATAATAACATTGGCTATACAGGAAAAGGTACTATTTATGTAGATGGTGAATATACAGGCTCAGGCTCCAATATTAGATGTTCTAATCTGATTCTAAAATCAGCTTCTTTTGAGCAAAGAGGTAATCAATGGTTTGTAAATGGAGTTTATGTAGGAACCACTGAGCAGATTGGAAAAATTGAAAGAGGTCAGTTCGATCTGGCAGGAGCATTTACAGCTATTCGTACAAATGCTGAAAACTTGCATGCAATGGGAACGGAATTGAGTTCTAATGAGATTTCCTTGAATGATGGACAGAATATTTTTCGCGTAAATGGAATTTCGGATTTTGAACCTAAAGTAGCTGTGGAAAACGGTAAAACGGTTGTATTTAATATAACACCTGATGGTAATAATTTTAAGTTGGTAGGACAGAGCACATCTGGCATTGATAATTACCCGGAAGCAGATAATGCAAATTTGTTAGTGTATAATTTTGGAACATATGATGGAACTATTACTTTATCTACTACAAGAGGAACGATTCTTGCACCATGTGCTAAGGTGATTCTCGAAGCAGGAAATAATTCAGGTAGAATTGTAGCTGCAAATTTGCAAACGCAAGCAGAGTGTCACTTTAGTGGAAATGAGTGGCATCCCAGTGAAGAGCCTACGCCGACCGTGACACCGACACCTACGCCGACCGTGACACCTACGGCAACACCAACGGCAACGCCTACGGCAACACCAACGGCAACGCCTACGGCAACACCGTCGACAACTCCTGACAACAACCCGACACCTACTCCGACTCCGGGCGCTCCGGATACGACGCCAACCCCGGATGATCCCGGTACCCCTGCGGATCCTGTAACACCCGAGGCACCGCAGGTACTTGGTGCGAGACGCCACAGAATGGTGACGATCGAGGATGATCCGACACCTTTGGCAGACAGAGCAGTCCTCGGAGCATCGAGACGGCCGCAGACCGGCGACGCTTCCGATGCATGGAATCTTGGTTTTGCCTTGTCCTTGACAGGCCTGGGAGCATGGCTTATCCTTAAGAAGAAGCAATAAGAACAGTAATGACATATATTTACCATAAAATTCATGAAAGAGGGTAAACAAATGAAAAAAAGATGGATGAGTCTGATTCTGACAGTAATCATGATGCTTAGCCTGGCAGGCTGCGGCAGGAATGCAGATCTGTCCTCTGTCAGTCGTGATCCGGCGGACAGTGACGGAACCGTATGGTTCGATGAAGAGGCGGTGGCACTGGCAGGATCTGTACAGAGAGCCGGCATGAGCGAAGCAGAGATTGCCCGGGCCAATGAACTTCGCACCATGGCAACCGATGCACTGGCACTGGTGAATGCGAAGAGAGCAGAGAATGGACTTGCGGAGCTTACCTGGAGCAACGGACTGGAGTCCTGCGCTATGGTAAGAGCACAGGAAGCTGCTTCCAAATTCTCTCATACCAGACCGAACGGCAGAGACTGGTATACCGTGAACAGTGAACTGATGTGGGGTGAGAACCTGGCGAAGGGATATGATTCCGCACAGAGCGTGGTAGATGCCTGGATGGCTTCTCCCACCCATGCAGCGAATATCCTGGCAGGCGATTTTACGACCTGCAGCATTGCTGTCTATGAGACAGGTGGAAAACTGTATTTTGCACAAGAATTTGGTTATTGATCCCAAAAAGTTTCTGCCTAATGGGACAGAAAAATATAAATAAACAGACAAAACAGGGAAAGAGTTGATATTTTTTGAAATATTAACTCTTTCTTTGCACTCATAAGGTAGCAAAAAGGTTCGGAAAATGTTATAATGGTGATACAGCAGTAGTGTTAGCAGCATTGCAGAAAAATGCCGGCTTGAGAAGGTGGAGAGACATCTCGCCGGAGAAAAGAGGTACATTATGAGTGCAAAAACTACACAGAAGGGACAAAAGCGTCAGACCAATGGTAAGACCACGATCCGCGAGCGGCTGCAGAAGGCAATCCGGCGGCTGGTATTGCTATCGATCGTATCATTGGTCATTGTGTCTATGATCATGAATCTGTCAGGTACCCTGAGCAGACTGAAGGCTGATATGCAGGAGATCGCAAAGCTGTCAGCGGATCGGATCCGTCAGGAATTAACGGTATCGGAGACGATCGTATCTGAGCTGGGATGCAGCTATCAGCTTTCCGCGGCTGTATTTACACCGGCACAGAAGCAGGAGTATATTAATCAGCGCGTGGAAGCTTATGGAATGGTCAGGGGGAAGCTGATCGGAAGTAATGGTATCTGTGCCGCTGACGGAACGGATTATAATGATCGTGAGTATTTTAAACGGTCCATGCAGGGAGAAGTGGTGGTATCGGATCCCGTAATTGCCAAGACAGACGGAAAACTCAGCGTGATCATATCTGCACCCGTCTATGAAGGCGGAGATAAAGACGGTGAGATCATCGGCGTGGTATTTGTAGTACCGGATCCGGAGTTCTTAAATGATATTTGCGCAGCCATTTCTATCAGTGAGCATTCCGGATGCTACCTGTTGGGGTCTACGGGTATTACGATCGCACATAGTGATTCCGCCATTGCCCAGGAGCAGAAAAATAATATTGAATTGTCACAGACAGACAGCTCACTGAAGGGAATTGCTAAAATAGAGCAGCAGATGCTTAAGGGTGAGACAGGATACGGAACCTATTTCAGAAAAGGTGCTTATACATTACAGGCGTATGCCCCGATTGATGGTACTAACGGCTGGATGGTGGCTGTAGATGCACCGGTTACGGATTTCCTGGGTTCCGTTGTAACAGGCATTATCATAGGTGCTGCGATCGGTGTGATCGCAGTGGCATACAGCATTTACAAGGCACAACAGATCGGACAGCGTATCGGGGAGCCGGTGGCACAGTGCACAGACAGAATACAGCTGTTAGCACAGGGTGATCTGCATACTCCGGCACCGAAGGTAGAGACCGGCGATGAGCTGCAGATACTTGCGGAGGCGACCGCCAGCCTTTCCGATAATTTGCAGCAGGTAATCGGTGATACGGACTATCTGTTGGGAGAAATGTCTGAGGGCAATTTTGCGATCGTAAGTAATTGCAGGGAAGCCTACATAGGAGATTTCAGCGGATTACTGGAGTCTATCCGCAAGCTGAATCATAAGCTCAGTGAGACACTGGGTGAGATCAAAAATGCGGTAAGCCAGGTGTCTGCCGGCGCGGGTCAGATGGCGGATGCCGCACAGGGACTGGCAGAGGGTGCTACAGACCAGGCCGGTTCTGTGGAGGAACTGCAGGCGACCATTACGAACGTCACTGAGATCGTGGAGAAAAATGCCAAGGCTCTCGGAGCATCTTATGAGAAGGCAATGGAATATCAGCAACAGGCCAGAACCAGTGGAGAAGAGATGAAGGGACTGACCGATGCCATGCAGCGGATCAATGAGACTTCCAAGCAGATCAGTGATATTATCGGTGAGATCGAGGATATCGCATCCCAGACGAACCTGTTGTCCCTGAATGCAGCAATTGAAGCTGCCAGAGCGGGGGAAGCCGGAAGAGGTTTCGCCGTGGTGGCTGAACAGATTCGGAAGCTTGCGGATGACAGTGCACAGTCCGCGGTACATACCAGGGAACTGATCGAAACCTCGCTGCAGGAGATCGAAAAAGGAAATCAGATCACGGATAAAACGGCGGAAGCTTTGCAGAAAGTGGTGGAAGGTATTGAGGATCTGGCGAACGAGTCCAAGAAAGCCATGGAAGAATCCAATGCACAGGCAGATGCCATGGCCCAGATCGAACAGGGCATCGAGCAGATATCTACGGTGGTACAGAACAACTCCGCTACCGCAGAGGAGACTTCCGCTACCAGTGAAGAACTGTCTGCTCAGGCGACCAACATGAACGAACTGACAGATGCTTTCCAGTTAAGAAACGAGAAATAATCGGTGACGGTTATCATCAAGCCGGACATTTCCGCATACAATGCATAGAAACAAGCATTGGAGAGCAGCCGTGTTCGAGAAGCAGAATATACAGGAAACCATAAGTAAACTAAATAGTGACACAGTGAAAGGTCTTACCGAAGGTGAGGCCTTTCGTCGTTTACGGCAAAATGGCAGGAACGAGATGAGAGCTGCGCGGAAAAAGACAAAGATACAGCTTTTTCTGGAGCAGTTGAAGGATCCGCTGATCTACATATTATTGATTGCAGCAGTGGTATCCATTCTCCTGGGAGAAGTCAGCGATGCCTTGATCATCGGTACGGTGGTCCTGGTAAATGCGCTAGTGGGAATGCTCCAGGAGGGAAAAGCTCGAAAAGCACTGGAAGCGTTAAGAAAACTTACCACTCCCCGGACGATCGTGATCCGCGACGGCATCCGAAGAGAGATCCCAGCGGCGGAACTGGTGACGGGAGATCTGGTGGAGCTGGAGGCAGGGGCACGGGTTCCGGCGGATATCAGACTGACCAGAAGTGCGAACCTCCAGGTGGAAGAATCCGCGCTCACCGGAGAATCCGTCCCGGTGGAGAAAGATGCCCTGTTCCTGGCAGACTGCAGGCAAGAGATCCCGTTAACCGAACGGGTCAATATGGTCTATATGTCCACAGTGGTGACGAACGGTCATGGGGAAGGGCTGGTGGTGGCCACCGGCATGGATACGGAGATCGGCAGGATCGCTTCCATGATCACGGATACGGAAGATGAGATGACACCATTACAGAAGCGGCTGGGAGATCTGGGGAAGCTATTGAGTATTCTCTCTCTGGGGGTGTGCGCCGGACTGTTTTTGCTGGCGGTATTTCAACATAGAAATATTCCGGAGATGCTTCTGGTAGCGATCTCACTTGCGGTTGCCGCAGTACCGGAAGGGCTGCCGGCAGTAGTCACGATCTGCCTGGCCCTGTCAGTGACCAGAATGGTCAAAGTGCACACCATCATTCGAAGACTTCCTTCGGTGGAGACACTGGGAGCGGTCAGTGTGGTCTGTTCGGATAAGACAGGAACACTTACCCAGAACCGACTCACTGTGGAGAAATGCTGGTGGTACGACGTGATGGAGGATGTCACGGGGACAGGTGGCAGAGGGGAACACCGCATTCTGCCGGAGCTGTTGAGAGGGATGCTTTTGTGCAATGATGCTTCGCTGCGGGGAGAGCAGCGCATCGGAGATCCCACGGAGCTGGCACTTTTAGACTTTGGGGCGAAATACGGTCTGCAGAGAGAGCGGCTGGAGCGGCAGTATCCCCGCTTTGATGAGATCCCCTTTGATTCCGAGCGGAAAATGATGACGACCTGTCATAGGCTTCCCGGTGGCAGATCCGGGAGAGGGATTGCCTATACCAAAGGGGCTCCGGATGTGATCTTGCAGCACTGTACCCATATTTTACAGGAAGGAAGGAGCGTTCCCATGACCTCCACGCAGCGGAAGCGGATAGGTGAGGCTGTGGAACGGATGAATTCCCTCTCTCTTCGGACACTGGCAGCGGCACAGAGTGAAGACTGCAGAGGTGGGGAAGAGGGAATGACGTTCCTTGGTATCGTGGGAATGCGGGATCCCGCCAGACCGGAGGCTGGGGAAGCCGTGGAGATCTTCCGTCATGCGGGGGTGACCACGGTGATGATCACGGGAGATCATGTGGATACTGCCTATGCCATTGCCAGACAGCTGGGGATCGCGGGACACCGCAGCCAGTGTATTACGGGCAGAGAACTGGAACGGCTGGATGACACTTCTTTTTTAAAGAGAATTAAGGACTTAAGAGTCTATGCAAGAGTCACGCCTGCACAGAAGGTGCGGATCGTGAAAGGGCTACAGCTAAATGGGGAGATCGTGGCGATGACCGGTGACGGGGTCAATGATGCCCCCTCCTTAAAAGCGGCGGACATTGGTGTCGCTATGGGAACCGGAGTGGATGTCGCCAAACAGGCAGCGGATATGATCCTTGCAGATGATAATTTTGCCACCATTGAAAAAGCCATCGAGGAAGGCAGAGGTGTCTATGAGAATATACGGAAATCGGTGATTTTTCTGCTATCGTCCAACCTGGGAGAACTGATGACCATGTTTGTGGCGGTGGCAATGGGGCTGGCATCTCCATTAAAATCCAGCCATATCCTTTGGATCAATCTGATCACGGATTCCCTTCCGGCACTGGCGTTGGGAGTGGATAAAAATGACAGCAAAAGCCTGATGCGCTGCCCGCCCAGAAAAGCATCGGAGAGCCTGTTTGCCAGAGGAGGAATAGCATGTACGTTGTTCTATGGAGCATTGATCACCGTGATCGGACTGGCGGCATTTCTGGTGCTTCCCTGCGGGATCCTGGCGGCGGAAGGGGAGCTTGTGGGCAATCCGTTTACCTGGGTAGAACGCCTCAGGGAACTGATGTCCCGGGAACAGATACTGGCGAAATCGCAGACCTATGCATTTACTGTGCTGGGAATGTGCCAGCTGTATCATGCCATCGGCATGCGTGATGTACAGAAGTCCGTATTTGCCATGAGCCCCCGGGATAATCTGCTGATGGTGGCAGCATGTATCATCGGTTTCATCCTGCAGTTTGCCGTGACGGAGATCCCATTTCTCATCAGGGCTTTCGGTACCTCGCATCTGTCGGGACAGGAGTGGCTTCTATTAAGTGTATTGGCAGCATTTCCGCTGTTTGCGCATGAGGTGATAGTGTTGTTTACAAAAAATTAACAAAATCCTCGCATGGAGTTTATGGTCAATTGTTACAATAAAAGTGATCATAAACTATCGTGGGAGGGCAAAATGATGAAAACAATCCGGAAAACAGCAATTGTAATGCTTCTGTTCGTTTATTTTCTGACCTATGGTGTGCTGCCGCAGGTGTTGGCAGCCGGTAAAGACACTCCCATGATCGTGGTGGCTCACCGGGCAGGGGCTAAGGTAGCCCCGGAGAATACGCTCGCGGCACTGGAGCAGGCCATCCGGGACGGAGCTCCTATCGCCGAGATCGATGTACAGCAGTTATCCGACGGGACACTGATCGTGATGCATGACAGCAATTTCAAGCGTACTGCGGGCGAGGATGTCTGTGTGTGGGATACAGAGGCAGACGTGCTTTCTACACTGGAAGTGGGAAGTACATTTTCTGCAGCATACAGAGGAGAGCAGATCCCGACACTGGAAGAGATGCTTGCCTGTGCCGGGGACCGGATCACATTAATGATCGAATTAAAATACACCGGGCAGGAGCAGGAACTGGAGGAAAATGTCCTTGCGCTGCTTCAGGAGTATGATATGGTGGACGAATGCATCATAGGATCCATGAATAGGGGAATCCTGCAGAGAGTAAAGGAACTGGAGCCGGACATCTCCACAGTATATATTGCCCATGATCTGGGAGAGGATGACTATGATCTGGATTATGCGGACAGCTATAGCATCGAAGGGAAAAATCTTACAGCAGACATGGTGGAAGCCATCCATTACGAAGGAAAATCCGTATATGGCTGGACAGCCAACACCTCCGGTGCCATGCGGCAGATCGTGAATAGCGGAGCGGATGGAATTGTCACGGACGATGTGCGCCTGCTACAGGCATTTTTGAGAGAAAATGCTTGCCGCAAAGCGTTTGAAAGTGTATACTAAATTATTAGGTATGAGGGGATGAAAGAGGTTAGACATGGGAAAAATATGGGAATTTTTTGAACATCTGGATGAGTATGTGTATGTATCGGATCCGGAGACGAATCAATTAGTATATATGAATCAAAAAGCTTTGAAGAGCTATGGCTTTCAGAGTAAGGAAGAGATTGTCGGGTTAAAGTGCTATGAGGTGTTACAGGGGAATTCCGCTCCCTGCAGTATCTGCAATAATGAGCAGCTCAGACCCGGCTATTTTAAGGAATGGGAATATTACAATCCGGTAGTAAAAACGGATTTCCGTATCAAGGATACCCTGGTGGAAGACGATGGCAGAATGCTGCGCATGGAGATCGCTATTGACTGTGGGCATTCCGGGGACAGGGAAACCTCTATGGATTACCATGAAATGGAAGCAGCAATGAATCAGGCGATCCGTGTTGCACTCAGACAGGAAACTCCGAATCAGACTTTGGAGGTATTGCTGGAGCTTCTGGGGAAAACAATGGAGGCAGACCGTACCTATATTTTTGAAAAAAATGATCATGGCCATGATGATAATACATATGAGTGGGCAGCCAGAGGCGTGATACCGGAAAAGGATAATCTGCAGGATCTGCCTCCGGAGGTTTGTGACCAGTGGTATCAGAAGTTCGCAGGGAATCAGAATATTGTGACAGAGAACCTGAGCGAGATCCGGGATACAGATCCCGAAATGTATGAAGTACTGTCGAGACAGAATATTCATTCATTAGTAGTCGTACCATTATATGATGATGAAAAAGTGATCGGTTTCTATGGAGTGGATAACCCTCCGGCAAAATATATCGATTTTGCATCGGAGATCCTGCAGATCATGGGACATTTTATTGTATCTTCCATAAGACGCCGTAATCTCGTGAGAAGGCTGGAGATCATGAGCTATACGGATCCGTTGACCGGATTTGGAAACCGTTATGCCATGGAAAAATATGTGTCTGGGATTCTTCCTCAGACGAAGATTGGCGTGGTGTATTGCGATGTTACCGGTCTGAAGCGTGTTAATGATGAAGAAGGACATTCGAAAGGAGATCAATTGATCCTCAGAGCCTGTGACTGCCTGCGGGGAACCTTGAAGGAATTCGACCTGTTCCGCATCGGCGGAGATGAATTCGTAGCTCTGTGCAGAGGCATGGAGGAGGGAGAGCTGTACCGTGAAGTAGAGGAACTGCGGACAGAGCTTGACCGGAAGAAGGTCACCATGGCTGTCGGAGCCGCAGTGAATACGCTGGGGGCAGTCGGATTTGATCATCTTCTGACAGAACCGGAGCGGCGTATGTATCAGGACAAGGCAGAATATTATAGGAAGAGCGGATTGAACCGCAGAAGACAGTAAGCCCGCATATGATCGTTAGGAGAACCGGATGAAAATAGCGGTATGTGATGATGACAAAGGCTGCCTGGATAGTATGAAGCGGTTGCTTGCAGGATATCCGGGAATCAGCAGAACAGAATACTACCAGAATCTGTCTCAGCTCTCTGAGGCATTGGAAAACGGCATGGGTTATGATCTCGTGCTGATGGATATCGAATGGGAGGGCAATGAGCAGGATGGGATAGCGTATGCGGCGCAATATAACGCACGCAGTCCACAGACCAGATTTATTTTTGTGACGGCATATAATGACAAATTTTCTGAGAAAATCTTTTGGGAGAAGGTCAATCTGTGCGGTTTCCTGGTAAAACCGGTCCGGAAGGAACATCTGGAAAAGCTTTTGGACAAAGTCAGAGAAAAAATATTCAGCAGCGAGGCACTGATCCTGCAGCATGGAGGAATCACGGAGAAAATTGCTAACAGTCAGATCCGGTATATAGAGAGCAATGCGCATCAGCTGTTAATACATACAATTTCCGGAGAAGTCGCTTTATATGAAAAGCTGGATGTCTATGAGAAAAAGTTGTACAAGGATTTTCTGCGGATACATAAAAGCTTTTTGGTGAATATGCAGTATATCCGCAGGATTGAGATGAAGGAGGTTACACTGCAGGACGGAACCGTGCTTCCTGTCAGCAAGACCAGATACAGTGCTTCCAGAGATAAATATTTTCGTTATATGAGGGCAATGCTATGATATGCTATATAATGTGTATCCTGTTGTGGATCGCGTATCTGTGGCTGGACTGCATGGTGGTTGCTTATGCGTTTGAACCGCGCAGGGATAGTGTCAGACAGGCAGGCATCATTCTGGGCCTGATGGCAGCACAGCTGCCGGCAGCTGCACTGAAATTTTTGTTTAACGATAATGTGCTTGTTCGTTATGGCGCCATGATAGCGGTCGGTATCGTCACCGTAGCATATGCAGCTGTATTTCTGAAAGGAACGATAGGCCAAAAAGTGCTGTTTATGCTATGCGAATATCTGACAGCTTTGCTGGCGGAAATGCTCAGTATCGGTATTTTGAACAAATATATGGAGCAAAAGCCACAATTGTCTTACTATACACCGACAATGGTATTGTTGTTATCGGTAGTATTGACAGTGACAGCCATATTTTTTCTGATTTTTCTGGTCGTATGGAAGAAAATTGTCGAAAAAGAATCCTTTGACGTCAGTATTATTATTGTGTTCAGTGTATTTCCTGTCAGCCAGCTGCTTATGATCACTGCGATCAATGAGCAGGTATTCCGGAATATGACGCTGTATACCGGGTGGATACTGGCAGCGGCCATACTGGGCTCCGTTGCAGACGGTGTGTTGTTGTATACCCTGCTTCGCCAGCAACAGCTGCAGGAGCTGAAACTTCGTCTCAGCGAGGTACAGAGTACCTGGGAAATTGCCGAGAATCATTATCATGAGATTGAAAACAGGCGGGAAGAATTCGCCAAGATCCGGCATGACATGCGCAACCAGCAGATGGTGCTGCAGGAGCTGTTGCATCAGGGGGAATATGAGAAGGCGGAAAAAATGCTGGAGACATTGACCGATACGGTGGCGGCTACGACGGAATACCTCTATTGCGGTGACCCTGTATTCAATGCCATCATGGGGGAGACCGAGAAGGCCTGCCGGGAGAAAAGGATTGCCTTTCAATACGATCTGGAGATTCCCCAAAAGCTGAAGCTGGATCCGGTGGCAATCTGCAGTATACTGTCAAACCTAACTAGAAATGCTGTGGCAGCAGCGGAAATGACGGAGAGAGAAGAAGCGTTTTTGTCCGTAAAGGCGGCAGTAAAAGGGGACTATCTGCATATCTGCGTGGAGAACAGCAGAGCAAAAAAGCTTCCCGGAAGGCCGGGGAGAAAAGGCTATGGACTGGAGATTCTGCATGATCTGGTGGAACGCAATCACGGACAGATCGATGTACAGCCCGGTGAAGGAAGCTTCCGGGTGGATGTTACCGTAGAGAATTTTTGAGAATTTCTATCAGGCAGTTTCCTTGACAGGAGCTGCTTTTTTATTTATTATTTATATGAGTTAGGAGCAACTAACCAAAACAATATACAGGAGGTGAGCAATTTTTGAGTCAGGAAACATGGGAGATCCTGTGCGGAATGAAAACAGACGATGTGGAATTGCAGCTGGCATTGCAGTGCGCACCGCTTATTACAGGACTTAAAATATCCAATCTGCTGACGATTTCATCGGACGGCTTTTGTCTGGTAGAGAAGATCATCTCAGGAAGTTTTATTTCCATGTATCCGTTATTGGAAACGGAAGAAAAAACAGTCATACTGCTGTATCAAAAGGAACGGCTGGAGAAATATCTGCGAATGATGCAGGTACAGAAGCTGCTGACAGAGGAAGGGTATCCTTCCTGTCTGCTGGAAGATATTCTGCCGGTCTTGTGCGAAAAGTATGAGGCTTATGCAGAAACCAAAAATGATTTTCCCCATGAGCTGGGGTTACTTTTGGGGTATCCACCGGAGGATGTGGAAGGATTCATCAGACACCGTGGGAAAAATTGCCTCTGTACCGGGTACTGGAAGGTATATGCGGATAAAGAGAGGAAACTGCGGCTTTTTGAAAAATATGAATATGCAAAGGAAAATTTGATTCAGCTGCTGCATTATGGATTAAAAATGACGGAGATCATAGAGATCTGCGGAAGTACAGCAGCATAAAAGGAACAAAAAGTGCGGAAAACGGAGGAAAATGAAATGGATAAGATTTATGTAGTATTTTGGACACAGGGCGGCAATACCCAGGCAATGGCGGAAGCCATCGGAGAGGGAATCCGGGAGGCTGGAAAAGAAGCGGAAGTAGTATTCGTGACAGGAGCGGATATAGAAGCACTGAAGGCGGCACCCAAATTTGCTTTGGGATGTCCGGCCATGGGCGCGGAGGTGCTGGAAGAAGCGGAGATGGAACCCTTTGTATGCGATGTAGAAGGCTTTGCTTCCGGGAAAAAGATTGCGCTGTTCGGTTCTTACGGATGGGGAGACGGTGAGTGGATGAGAGACTGGACCACCCGCATGGAAGCAGCGGGAGCAACGGTGTTAAACGGCGAAGGACTGATCTGCCATGAAACTCCGGATGAGGACGGATTAAATGCATGCAGGGAACTGGGCAGACAGCTGGCTGATGCATAATGGTAATGTGAGAACATAAAATACAGCACATAGAAAAAGGATTCGACATGCGAGATGCCGGATCCTTTTTGCTGTCGGAATTAAGATTTTTTACTGCCGCTGATATAATAGCGCTCCTGCTCCACGGTCTCGGGAACCGGGATGTTGCCATTTTGCAGCTTACGGGTCAACACATCCAGATGATGCAGTCCCTGTGCCACCTTGATCTTACGACGGTCCAGAAGCTCGCTGTAGATCGGATTCTGTGCCAGAGTGGAACAGATCTCTTCCGGGAACGGACAGTAGGTGAACATGATCTGCCGGGCTACTTTATTCAGCCTGGGAGATCCGGCTCCTTCGAAGAGAACCCATATCATATAATCTCTTACAAACATTTCTTTAAAACTGTTCTTCGCACGCTGCAGGCTGGATTTGATTTTTTCCTTAGCTTCAGTGCTCAGATCATGATTCTTGCGATAGAACTGAATATAATCGAAATATTCGCTGGTCATGGATCTGACGGAGACATCGTTCCAGCGGTTGCCCTGTACTCTCTTGCACAGCTCCCAACGGAATTCACCAGTGAGATGCGTGAAGGTAGTCTTCAGATCTTCGAGATGGAAAATGGAGAATACCATACGCCCCGGACTGTTGCGGCGCTTTCCTTCAATTTCCTGCCACATGACTCCGCGGATGCCGACATTCGGCATGAGGATGATATCCGGCAGATATTCTAAATGTATCGTTTCCTTGCCCATGACATCCAGATGCGCCATGTCCAGACTTTCCCGGTAGAAAGCAGTGTAATCCACCAGACGGATCTCTTCGAGGATCTCTGACACACGGGATACAGTGACATAGGAGCTTTCCAGATCTTTCAGTACATCGTCTGCGCAGAACAGCGGACAGAAGGTAGTGATCCGTCCGAAGGTGATCTTGTTGACCTGCGGGAACATATTCTTAAGCTCGTAATTGACCTTTGCCATGGCGTTGTTCTCCAGGGCTCTCAGCTCAGCATCGGTAATGTTGCCGCCCACTTTCTGCTTATGGATATAGTCGGAATAATCCTGATCGAATTCGTTCCGGCTGGGAGACTTCTGCCCGCGGAAGATCGCCATCAGCCAGTCGTAAAATGTGTAGACGCCGGCGGTACTGTGATCGGTCATGGCTTCCGCCAGACGATACAGGATCACAGCATTTTTCAGACCTGCCAGCTCTTCATCCACATAGCCGAAATATAAAAACATCCGCACCGGCATGGGAATGTCCGGCTGTTTAAGTGTCTGGGTGAACAGGAGCGAATACAGCAGGTAGAATTCTTCGGTCAGCTGCCTGCGAAGCAGTGTGACCTCCTGGTCCTGGGAACTGCGGTCGGAGAGCAGCTTGTAAGCATGCACATGTTGACGGAAGCTGGCTACAGTATCCAGATCGGGACCGGCATATTCCAAAATCGTATTCAGAGAACCTGCCAGCCTGCCGAGAATCTCGGAATCATCTGAAGAACCGGAATCCGCGGAGTCTGCCGATCCCATAAGGCTCAGACTGCTTTGGAAACTCTGGGCTCTGGAGGTGAACAGATTCTGATCTATGAAAGAGAGATCTCCGGCCTTGGACAGCACCCGCTGAATACGATCGTACACTACTTTACTGTCTTCGTTATCCTGCCCGAGCTTGTAATACAGCGAGGTGTAAAAATCAAAAAGGTCATTGCCGGATTCCCGGAAGTAAAATCCACCGATCTGCTGCAGATAGTGGAACTGCTCCTCCAGACTCTGATAGGTGCGCCGGAAATCCAGACTTCCCTTGCGGAGCATGCCGATGGGAAGATCCACTTCCTGAACCATGATGCGGTAATTGTCGGAGGCCAGGATATGGTTTAAACCCATGTAATACCCATTCAGCCAGATATCCGGTGAATCGTCTCCCAGAAAAGCATTGAGTTCATCGAAATGCTCCAGAGAACGTGCCGGTATGCGATAGCGGTCACACAGGGATTTATAGGTGGAGATATCATCGTTCAGGGTGCGGTAGAGCTCACTGCAGTTTAACTCAGAGATCGAGCTGCGGTTTAACAGAATATTGATCTGTCGAAAACAGGACAATAAAAAAAGCCTGGCAACATCCGGATGCTTCTGCAGAATATCGTTCAGGGAATCCAGACTGGTCAAAGGATAGGTCAGGATCGTGGTATCCTCCAGAGTGGTGTAACTGAGCAGATGGATCTCGGAGCAGATCTCACAGATGCCGATGACATCTCCCTTGCCCAGCGGATAAGAACCGCCCGGATAGGAGACATCCACCCTGCCGTTTGTGATCAGGTGCAGTGCCGTCATTGGCTGCCCATAGCTATATATAGTTTTACCTTTCTCTAATACAATTCCAGCCATTCCAGTACCTCTTCTTCATTCGGAAACCTCATGATAATCAATTATACACCATAATACCAACAATTTTCTACTGTACTTTTGATAGAAATGTGATAAAATAAAAATACATATGTGTCACTTTTATATCGACCGAAGAAAAAAGTGATATTTTCAGTAGAAAATGGTGTACGGAAAGGTATGTTGGGGTTATGGAACAGAGCAGTGAATACAGAGAACAATTGCTGGAATCATATAAGCAGGCGGTGAGACCGTTACTTCCCTATCTGCCGTGGCTGGAACAGAGCGCCGGCAAAAAAGCCAGTTCGCTGTACAGCGGGCAGGATATCGGAGTCCATTCTGTGTCATTCCCGGTATATGACGGAACGCTTTTGAATTTCGTGCGGGAAGCCGGGAAGAGTCCTCTGATGGATCGCAATTATGCGTATATATATACCAGACATCGGATCTGTACCCATCAGGACGAACGGAATATGATTCAAAAAGCCGGCTGGAAAGAATGGGACATCTTAAGAGGCATTCTGTCGAAGTATGTTTTAGGCGGCAGGACCAAGGGGAATCTGTGGAGTGAAGCGGTATCGGAGCAGATTTTCTACCTGGTCATCAGACAGATGCAGGAAATTATAGAATTTTGGGATAAATCACCGGCAAACGGTAAGATCTGAGTGGGGAAAGGCAGGACAAGGTTCATGGGAGAAAAATCAGTACAGAAAAAGCGGTACATTGTAGAAAAAGCCAGAGATGTCTTTATGGAGAAGGGCTTTAAAAAAGTAACAATGAAGGATATTGTGGAAGCCTGCGATATCAGCCGCGGAGGTCTTTATCTGTATTTTGAGAGTACAAGTCAGATTTTTATGGAAGTGCTGCGCATGGAGAGTGAAGAGGCGGATGATGTATTTTCCGACAGCATTACGGAGGATGCTACCGCAGCAGATATTCTTCTTCTGTTTTTAAAGGAGCAGAAAAAGGAGCTTCTCCGCAAAAAAAATACGCTGACACAGGCAACCTATGAATTTTATTTTGAAAACGATCTGCCCAAGCGGGATAACATTCTGAAGAAGCAGTTTGATTCCGCAGTGAAGATCATAGAGAAATTGATCGAAGCCGGAGTGGAAAACGGTGAATTTTTGTGTGAGGACTGTGAAGGAACCGCGAGAAATATCATGTTTGTCCTGGAAGGACTGAAGATCTCGGCGCAGACCATCGGTGTGACAGCAGAGGCAGTGGATCGAGAGATCCTGTATCTGTTGCGTGGATTAGGTGTGGAAGAATAAGCAGACAACGTTTGATGATGCTTCAGGGAAGATTTCCTGGAGCATTTTCGCTGTAAAGGAAGGTAAGCAGAGAGGTAAGTTATGATAGAATCGATCATCAGTATGGAACTTCCGGCAGGAGGGCATCTGGCAATCCGCAGGAACCGGATCTGTCCGGAGCAGGAGACGAAACAGTGCCGCCGGATCAGCCTGGTCTCCGGTATCCACGGAGATGAACTGGAAGGGCAGTATATCTGTTATGAGACGGCGAGAAGAGTAAAGGAGCATCCGGAATATCTGAAGGGGATCGTGGACATCTATCCGGCATTGAATCCGTTAGGGATCGATATGGCGAGCCGCACGGTGCCGAGACTGGAGATGGACATGAACCGCATGTTCCCGGGAGATGCTTCGGGGGATATGATGGAGCGGATCACTGCAGCAGTGGTGGATTCCATTATTGGATCGGATATCTGCATGGATCTGCATGCCAGTGATATTTTCGTGCGTGAGATCCCACAGGTACGACTCAGCGAGGATTTCGCCGAGGCCCTGCTTCCCTATGCGAAAATGACCAACGCCGATATGATCTGGATGAATGCTACTGCCACGGTGCACGAATCCACCCTGGCGCATTCCCTGAATCTGCTGGGCGTTCCTACACTGGTACTGGAAATGGGGCAGGGGCATGATATCCACAGATCCTTCGGCAACCAGATCGTGGACGGAATTTTTCACATCATGAGTGAAATGGACATCTGGGAGGGACCGGAACCTGTAGTACAGGAGCCTGCGGTATCCAGTGACGGCGAAGTGGAATTTATCCGCAGCGCGGTGGACGGTGTGTTCCTGCCGTTGATCGAGCACAACCATTATGTGAAAAAGGGAGATCTGATCGGGGAGGTAGTAGACCCGTTTGAGGGCACGGTAAAACAGCAGATCCGTACCGAACGGGGAGGACTTCTGTTTACACTGCGGGCATATCCGGTGGTCTATGAAGGAGACCTGCTGGCGAGAATCCTGACGGAGTGAGAAAATTATGTTTGAAAGAGATATTTATACCATACATTCGACTTACAGAGAAGATATGCATATAAAGGGCTTCCAGTTCGGCAAGGGGGAAAAGTCGGCATGCATCGTGGGAGCAGCCAGAGGAAATGAGATCCAGCAGATGTATATCTGCTCCCAGCTGGTGAAGACACTGCGGGAGTTGGAGAATAACGGCTGCATCAGTGCCGGGAAACAGATTCTGGTGATCCCAACCATTAATGCCTATTCCGTGAACATCAGCAGACGTTTTTTCGGCGTTAAGGAAGCGGACATTAACCGGAGTTTTCCGGGCAATGATTATGGGGAACCGGCTGACCGGCTGACCAATGCACTGCTTACGGAGATCAAAGATTACGTATACGGCATCCAGTTTACGTCCTTCTACCGGCCGGGAGAGTTTGTACCGCATGTGCGTATGATGGAGACGGGATATCAGAATACTTCTCTGGCAAATCTGTTCGGACTGCCCTATGTGGTGGTGAGAAAACCGGTGCCCATTGATACCAAGACCCTGAATTATAACTGGCAGGATGAGATGACGGCAGCTTTTTCCGTCTATACGAACCAGAACAGCCAGATCGATGAGGCAAGCGCAAGGCAGGCTGTGGCAGCGGTCTTACGATTCTTAAAGCGGATGGGACTGATCCGGTACGAGAGCCATTCCGGCTATATCAGTCATGTATTATATGAAAAGGACTTAAGCGATGTACATACGAACCGGGCGGGAATTTTCCGGGGGAAGGTACATGCGGGAGACGATGTACGCTACGGCAATGAGATGGCAGAGATCATAGATCCTTACGACGGATCGGTACGGGAGACCATTCTGGCACCCACCGACGGCATCGTATTTTTTGCCCATACGGAGGCACTGATCAGCGAGAAGGATATTGCCTATCGGCTGATCCACAGACTGCATGAATGACGAACCGCTCAAAAAGGCAGGTAAAATCGGTCTAAATTTGTTGTTTTCTGCTATTGTGGGAAAAAAGCTATAATGGTATGATACTATTCAGAACCATGTAAATATAATCAGATGTTCGTCAAAGGCTCGCATTTGTAAGGGCATCTGATTATATTTATATGGTGAGATAACCACATGAGCAAAAAGTAAGCATCGTAAGATGCGGTTTTGCGAATGCGGTTCTGAATAGTGTCGCATAATATAAAATTTTCGGAGGAGAGACATGGGCAACGTAAGACGTATCTATGTAGAGAAAAAGGAACCTTATGCCGTCAAGGCAAAAGAGCTGCATGATGAACTGAAAAATTATCTGGGCATCGATGTGGCAAAGGTTCGTGAGTTTATCCGCTATGATGTGGAGAATATTTCGGATGAGGTGTTTGCAAGAGCCTGCAAGACTGTATTTTCCGAGCCTCCCGTAGATGATCTGTATGAAGAGACCATCGAGATTCCCGCGGATGCAAAAGTATTTTCCGTAGAGTTCCTTCCCGGACAGTTCGATCAGAGAGCGGATTCCGCAGTGCAGTGTGTGAAGTTCTTAAAAGAGGACGAGGAACCGGTGATCCGTACCGCTGTGACTTATATGATCGAAGGACAGGTGTCCGACGAAGAATTTTCCAAGATCAAATCTTACTGTATCAACCCTGTAGATTCCAGAGAGACCGGCATGGAGAAGCCGGATACTCTGATCACGGTGTATGATGATCCCGCTGATGTTGCTATTTTTGATGGTTTCAGAGATATGGACGAAAGCAGCCTGAAAGCGCTGTACGAATCTCTGGGACTTGCCATGACATTCAAAGATTTTAAACATATTCAGAATTATTTCCACGATGATGAGAAGAGAGATCCTTCCATGACGGAGATCCGTGTACTGGATACCTATTGGTCCGATCACTGTCGCCACACTACTTTTTCCACCGAGCTGACCGACGTGGAATTCGGTGAGGGTTATTATCGTTCTCCCTTAGAGACCACTTACCAGAGCTATCTGGATACCAGAGAAGAAATCTTTAAGGGCAGAGAGGACAAGTTCGTCTGCCTGATGGATCTGGCGCTGATGGCAATGCGGAAACTGAAAAAGGACGGCAAACTTGACGACATGGAAGAATCTGATGAGATCAATGCCTGCTCCGTAGTGGTTCCCGTGGAGATGGATTACGGCGACCACAGAGAGACCGAGGAGTGGCTGGTATTTTTCAAGAACGAGACCCACAATCATCCTACAGAGATCGAGCCTTTCGGTGGCGCTGCCACCTGTTTGGGCGGTGCTATCCGTGATCCTCTGTCCGGTCGTGGCTATGTATATCAGGCGATGCGTGTCACCGGTGCAGCAGATCCTACCGTTCCCGTATCCGAGACACTTCACGGCAAGCTGTCCCAGAAGAAACTGGTAAGAGGCGCAGCCAGCGGTTATTCCTCTTACGGTAACCAGATCGGTCTGGCTACCGGATTTGTAAAAGAGATCTATCATCCCTCTTACGTGGCAAAGCGTATGGAGATCGGTGCTGTTATGGGCGCTGCTCCCCGCAAAAATGTCATCCGTGAGACCTCCGATCCCGGTGATATCATCATCCTCCTCGGCGGACGTACCGGACGTGACGGCTGCGGCGGTGCTACCGGATCCTCCAAGGTACATACCGATACCTCCATCGAGACCTGTGGTGCCGAGGTACAAAAGGGTAATGCACCTACCGAGCGTAAGATTCAGAGACTGTTCCGCCGTGAGGAAGTCAGCCGTCTGATCAAAAAATGTAATGACTTCGGTGCCGGCGGTGTGTCCGTTGCCATCGGTGAGCTGGCAGACGGTCTGACCGTAGATCTGGACAAGGTACCTAAAAAGTATGCCGGACTGGACGGCACGGAACTGGCAATTTCTGAGTCCCAGGAGCGTATGGCAGTGGTCGTAGACCCTAAGGATGTGGATACCTTCTTAGACTATGCCAAGGAAGAGAACTTAGAGGCTGTTCCCGTGGCGGTAGTTACCGAGGAGCCGAGACTGGTACTGAACTGGAGAGGCAAGCCTATCGTAGATCTGAAGAGAGCTTTCTTAGATACCAACGGTGCGCACCAGGAGACCAGAGTAAAAGTAGATATTCCTTCTGAAGAAGAGAATTATTTCGATAAATGGGCCGTTCCCGCAGTAGGCGAGAAGCTGGAAGAGGGAGATGTGAAGGGTGCCTGGGTGGCACTGTTAAACGACCTCAATGTATGTTCCCAGAAGGGTCTGGTGGAGATGTTTGACTCCTCCATCGGTGCCGGCAGCGTACTGATGCCTTACGGCGGAAAATATCAGCTGACCGAGACCCAGACCATGGTAGCCAAGCTGCCCGTACTGGAAGGCAAGACCGATACCGTGACCATGATGAGCTACGGCTTCGATCCTTACCTGTCCTCCTGGAGCCCTTATCACGGAGCTGTCTATGCAGTGACAGAGTCCATGGCGAAGATCGTGGCTTCCGGCGGTGATTTCAGTAAGATCCGTTTCACCTTCCAGGAGTACTTCCGCAGAATGACCGGTGATCCCGAGCGTTGGAGCCAGCCTTTCGCAGCACTCTTAGGTGCTTACGATGCACAGATCGGTTTCGGTCTGCCCTCCATTGGCGGTAAGGACAGTATGTCCGGTACCTTCAATGACATTGATGTACCGCCCACACTGGTATCTTTTGCAGTGGATGTGGCGAAATCCGGTGACATCGTTACTCCGGAACTGAAGACACCCGGCAACAAGCTGGTGCGCTTCTCCATTGACAAAGACGATTTCGACATTCCCATGTATGAGAATGTGGCAGAATTATATGGCAAGATTCACGAGCTGACTGAGAATGGCACCATCGTATCCGCATATGCGCTGGATTCCAAGGGTGTGGCAGCAGCTGTATCCAAGATGGCATTCGGTAACAAGCTGGGTGTGAAGATCGATGATGAGGTCACCACAGACGACCTGTTCGACAACGGACTGGGCGATATCCTGGCAGAGATTCCCGCAGACAAACTGCCTGCACTGGAAGAGAAGGAACTGGATTACACTGTCATAGGTACCGTGACCGAGGAACCTGCATTCGTATACGGTGATGCGAAGATCACCATGGATGAGGCACTTGCTTCCTGGACCTCCAAGTTAGAGAAGGTATTCCCTACCAAGGCAGTGAAAGGTACCGAGGCAGTGGCAAGTGATGTCTACAAGGCAGACAGTATCTATGTATGTAAACACAAGGTTGCAAAGCCCACTGTATTCATTCCGGTATTCCCCGGAACCAACTGCGAATACGACAGCACCAAGGCATTTGAGCGTGCCGGAGCTCATGTGGAGACAAGAGTATTCCGCAATCTGACCGCAGAGGATATCCGCGAATCCGTAGAGGAATTCGAGAAGTCTATCGCACAGGCGCAGATCATCATGTTCCCCGGTGGCTTCTCTGCAGGTGATGAGCCTGACGGAAGTGCGAAGTTCTTCGCAACCGCATTCCAGAATGCGAAGCTGAAGGAAGCTGTCATGAAGCTGTTAAATGAGAGAGACGGTCTGGCACTGGGTATCTGTAACGGATTCCAGGCACTGATCAAGCTGGGACTGGTTCCTTACGGCGAGATCACCGGTCAGAAGGAGGATTCTCCTACCCTGACCTTCAATACCATCAACCGTCACATCTCCAAGATGGTATACACCAAGGTCGTATCCAACAAGTCTCCCTGGTTACAGGGCGCTACGCTGGGTGCTACCTACTGTAACCCCGCATCCCATGGTGAGGGTCGTTTCGTAGCACCGAAGGAATGGATTGACAAGCTCTTTGCAAACGGACAGGTTGCTACCCAGTACGCTGACCAGAACGGCAACGTATCCATGGATGAGGAGTACAACATCAACGGATCTTACTGTGCGATCGAGGGTATCACCTCTCCCGACGGCAGATGCTTCGGTAAGATGGCACATTCCGAGAGAAGAGATGTTGCGGTAGCCATGAATATCTATGGTGAGCAGGATATGAAGATTTTCGAGTCCGGCGTGCAGTACTTTAAATAAATTGAAAGTTACGAAAGCATAGCCGCGCATAGGCATAGTAAAGACAGCGTTGGGCGCTAGCGCACAAATCGCTGTCTTTACTTATGCCGTGATGCGGCGAACGCCGCGAAGAGAAATGCGATTGGCAGCGCCTTTTGCTGACAATCTTATGAATAGCGTGGCTCATTGCGGAGAACTGCCAATAAATGTTGAGCGCCCTTTGCGACACATTTATGAATTGAGCGCATGGCTCGTAACGTAGGGCTGCCGTAGACCCCACGAACGCCTGCAGCAGGCATTCTGGAATATATAATTTTCTTGTTATACCTTCCGTTTTTCATAATTTGGGTATCAGCAACAAAACAAGCTTCCCATACCCATAAACTTTCCACAGAGTGGGTATCAGCAACAAAACAAGCTTCTCATACCCATAAACTATTCACGTTGAGGCGGAAGAAGGGTACAGAGAAGCCTGTTCCTATCTTCTATGCCCACGCGAAGGCGGAAGAAGGGCACAGAGGAGCTTGTTCCTATCTCCTGTGCCCACGCTGAGGCGGAAGAAGGGTACAGAGGAGCTTGTTCCTATCTCCTGTGCCCACGCTGAGGCGGAAGAAGGGTACAGAGAAGCTTGATCCTATCTCCTGTGCCAACACTGAGGCGGAAGAAGGGTACAGAGGAGCTTGTTCCTATCTCCTGTGCCCACGCTGAGGCGGAAGAAGGGTACAGAGAAGCTTGATCCTATCTCCTGTGCCCACACTGAGGCGGAAGAAGGGTACAGAGAAGCTTGATCCTATCTCCTGTGCCCACACTGAGGCGGAAGAATGGGCACAGGCGGAACTTGTCCAGTCTACGGCGACCCTACGTTACGAGCCATGCACTCAATTCATAAATGTGTCGCAAAGGGCACTCCACATTTATTTCATTGACGGCTGTCGAGTGTGTCCATTGGACGCACGGTATAAAAATAGAACAAAATAACCTCTTGTGTGAGCAAGCTCCCACCGAGGTATTCCGTTCTATTTTTGCATGGTTCGTAAACTCTCAAGTTACAACATCTCTGTGCTGATAGTACCACTTGTAAAGTCCTGTCGGAATCGGTATAATATAAGTAATTGGGAGGTAAAAATATGCTGCTTACATTAGTACCGCTTTTTGATGAAAAAATGGCCGTATGTGCCTATTCCTTTTTTACCCAGAGAGAGAATTATTTGTTGAATCCGCTGCTGCTTGGAACAGCACAGTTTGACGGAGCATCACAGATCACCGGATTGGAATTGATCCAAAAGATGGGAATCGATACATTGTCTCAGGGAAAAGAGATTTTTGTACCGATCACCAATATTTCTATTTTTGCGGATATTACGGAGCAGTGCGATGCACCTCATGAAAAAATCGTACTTTTGATCGATAATACCATTCCGCCGATTGAAATGTATGTCAATCGTCTGAAGGAATTGAAACAGCAAGGCTATAAACTTGCCATTCGCAAGCTTGCGGTCAGTGATTTTGAAAATTACAGAGAAGTCCTGAAGTTGATGGATTATGTCCTTCTGAATAACCGTAAAATAGCCATTGACAAAGCCAAGATTTATTTCGGGAAATTATTCCCGAATATCAGTCTATGTGCCGGTAATATTGATACCATGGAGGACTTCGAGAGACTGAAGGAGACCGGCGGATATCGTTTCTATGAGGGTAAGTTCTATCGTGTTCCCATTACGAAGGGACAGACAGATGTGGCACCCTTGAAGGGGAACTATATTGACCTGCTGAATATTGTGAACAGCCCGGATTTTGAACTCACAACAGCGGCGGATATCATCAGCCGTGATACCGCACTCACGATCGATCTGCTGAAAATGGTTCAGCCACTGGCTGTAAATTCGGAGATTACGTCTATCCGTCATGCGGCTGCCATGCTGGGACAGCGGGAACTGAAAAAGTGGATCAATACGGCAGTAGCCAATGCTTTGTATGCGGATAAGCCGAATGAGGTCACCAGATTATCTCTGCTTCGTGCGAAATTTGCCGAGAATCTGGCGGAAGCGTTTGGCCTGAAGGCGCAGAAGGATGAATTGTTCCTGATGGGATTGTTCTCCGTGCTGGATGTGATCCTCGAGAAACCCATGGCAGAGGCTTTGAAGGTGGTCCATGTGGCTGGCGAGATCAGCAATGCACTGATCTACCGCATCGGCGTACTGGCACCGGTGTACGATTTTATGCTGCATTATGAGACAGCCAACTGGGCGGAGGTATCCCGCCTGATGCTATTAAAGAATATTGATATGAATACAGTATATGAAGCCTATACATCGGCGTTGAAGTGGTATCGCACCGTACGTTGATTGTATTAAAAAATGTACTTGTGTTTTGTATACATTTATGTTATTTTCTTGAATGACTTGTAATTATATCCTCCGGCAGTCCAAAGGACGCCAGATGGAGGAATAGTAGCAAAGGCGCAAAAAGCGCGGAAAGGAAATTTCATATGAAAAAAAACAAGACACTTGAGATGGTACAATTGGCCGTACTCATCGCGATCATGCTGATTCTGGCATTTACCCCGCTTGGGTATCTGCGCATCGGACCGTTAGCAATCTCCCTGATGACCATTCCCGTAGTAATCGGTGCAATGATCTTGGGACCCGCAGGCGGAGCCGTACTGGGACTGGTATTTGGACTTACCAGCTTTTACCAGTGTTTTGCAGGAGACACTTTTGGAGCAGCTTTGGTAGCAATGAATCCGTTTTTCACTTTCCTGGTATGCATCCCTACCAGAACTCTGATGGGATGGCTGTCCGGCGTGATCTTCAAGGCACTGTGGAAGATTGACAAGACGAAGACCGTAACTTACTTCGTGACCGGTCTGTTGGGAGCATTTATGAACACCCTGTTCTTCATGTCCACTCTGATGATCTGCTTCGGTCATACCGAGTATCTGCAGAGCATGAATGCAACCGGAGCGAATCTGTTTATGTTCGCCGTAGCATTCTGTGGTATCAACGGAGCACTGGAGATGCCTATGAGCTGTGTAGTAGGTGGTGGCGTTGCGAAGGCAGTCAGCGTAGCACTGAAGAAGAATGCAGCAACAGAAGAGAAATAATCAGATTTTCCGAAACGAAAAATATATAAAATATACAAACAGACCCCCGGAGTATGACAGATGGTCATGCCGGGGGTTTTCCATGTGAAAATATTGATACGAATTCATGTGCCGAAATGCATATATAGGCAGAAAGGATGGTCATTACAGCGACGCCCACATTGTCTGCAGGGTATCTGCCGTGACAGCAACATTCCCCTGGATCATGGGAGCGGATCCGCCACCTTTTGCGGAAAGCTCCCGGCGCATGCGGTCTGCCAGTTCCTGACAGTTACAGGAAACACTGCCTACAATAAATCGATAACCGTTTGTATCATCTCCGGCAAAGATACCACAGTAACCGGAATATTTTCCGGTCAGGGTATTCACAGCGTTACGTAGGGCAATGGCATCCAGTTCACCGACGAAGAGAAGCACGTGGCGTACTTTTTCCGGGGAGGGAAGTGCGTCCATCTGTACGTTCAGTAGCTCTGCCTGCAGGGCATTGGCGCGCTCTTTTTGCAGCCTTGCATCCTCTTTGGCGCGGGCAACAGCACCTGCTACTTCCGGCTGTTTCGCTGAGAGCAGAGAAGAAATTGCCCAGACAGAATCCTGTTTTTCAGTATAATCTGCCAGAGCACGGTCTCCGCAGAGAATATTGATGCGGACACCGCCTCTGTGGCTCTGCACATTTACAACTTTGATGAGACCGATCTGTCCGGTGGTATCTACATGCGGAGCACAGCAGGCACACAGATCCACGCCGGGGATCTCGACGATACGTACATTTTCCGTGAGAGCCAGCTTGCTGCGGTAGTTTAAGCTTAACAGTTCTTCGGAGGAGGGCCAGCTGATGTTGACCGGAAGATTTTTCCAGACATAAGTGTTAGCCTCTTGCTCGATGAGACGCAGCTGCTCCAGAGAGACTTCTCCGTTCATATCCAGTGTCACTTCTCTGTCGCTTAAATGGAAGCCTACGTTTTCCAGTCCGAAATGGGAGTGCAGTAAGCCGGAGATCATATGCTCTCCGGAGTGCTGCTGCATGAAATCAAACCGGCGGTTCCAGTCCACATGACCGGTGATCCGGGTGCCGACGGGAAACTCACAGGCCGTTTTATGATACAGGATGCCCTGTTTGATGCTGACATCCAGTACTTCCTGACCGTTTAAGGTGCCTTTGTCGGCGGACTGACCACCTTCTTCCGGGAAAAAAGCGGAAGCGTCCAGAACGATCCTGTAATATCCCTCTTCCTTGTCGGGAACACATTCCATCACCACAGCGGTGAAATCCGTCTGATGCACATCTTCATAATAGAGTTTGCGGGTTCCCAGGGAGTTCATTTGAGCATTTTCGATACGATCCATAGATGCCTGTCCAATCTGCTGTAGGAAAACAGCGTTTTGTGATAATTGAAAAATAGAAAATACATATCTATTTTATATCAGACCCGGTGGAAAAAGCAATGGAAAATGTAAGCTTTTACACAGCTTTGTCAGATTCTCCAAGGAGTATCGGGATTGCGTAATTGTTTTTTGTAGGTTTTTACGCAGACAGGGTCTATTGCGACGCATTTTTTTTTATGATATAATAAATCGATTATGCAGATACCAGATTTAAACGGCAGAGGCCGACCGTGCTTGCACGGGGAGGCAGGTGCCAATTTAAATCGCCAAAACATGAGGATGCAGCGATTTGCGGAAGCAAATCCGCGGAATCCGAATGTTTTCAGAAGTGCGGGAGCTGCGAAGCAGCGGAGCAATTCGTGGGTATCGTAGACAATGCAGATACCCAGCGGAGCAATTCGCAGGTATTGTAGGAGACTGAGAGAAATACAAACGTCGCAAAAAGCGGCAGAATGTGAGGAAAGAATGAAGGCATTTTTGATTTTGGAAGATGGAACGGTGTTCGAAGGAACGCACATCGGTGCAGACAAAGAGATCATCAGTGAAATCGTATTTAACACATCCATGGCCGGATATCTGGAGGTCCTGACGGATCCGTCCTATGCAGGACAGGCTGTATGCATGACTTACCCTCTGATCGGTAACTATGGCATATGCAGGGATGACTGCGAGTCGGAGAGACCCTGGCCGGATGGATTCATCGTCAGAGAGCTTTCACGTATTCCCAGCAACTTCCGCTGTGACTGCACAATACAGGAATACTTAGAGGAGAACGGCGTGCCCGGTATCGCCGGTATCGATACCCGTGCGCTGACCAAGATCCTGCGTGAGAAGGGTACCATGAATGGCATGATCACCACTAACGAAGCCTATGACCTGAACGAAGTACTTCCGAAGCTGAAGGAGTATACCACAGGTAAGGTCGTGGAAAAGGTGACCTGCAGGGAAAAATATGTGGTAGCGCCCACCACGGAGCTGGCACAGAACGGACCTCTTTCCGGTGCAGCGCGTTTTGATAAAGAAGCTTATGAAAAAGGTGTCAGAGAGCCTAAGCCGGCACTGGTAACAGAGCTGTCCGGACAGGGACTGAAGGTAGCTCTGTTAGACCTGGGAGCCAAGAGAAATATCGCCAGATCCCTGGCAGAGAGAGGCTGTGAGGTGACCGTATACCCCGCTGGAACTCCCGCACAGGAGATCATTGATGATAATCCTGACGGTATCATGTTAAGTAACGGACCGGGAGACCCCAAGGAGTGTACCGGTGTGATCGCCGAGATCAAAAAGTTATACGATACCGAGATCCCTATTTTCGCAATCTGTCTGGGACATCAGCTGATGGCTCTGGCTACCGGCGCAGATACCCATAAAATGAAATACGGACACAGAGGAGGCAACCATCCGGTAAAGGATCTGATGACCGGAAGAGTATATATTTCCTCTCAGAACCACGGTTATGTGGTAGATACCGATAAACTGGATCCGTCCGTAGCGGTTCCCGCATTCATCAATGTCAACGACGGTACCAACGAGGGTCTGTCCTACACCGGCAAAAATATTTTTACCGTACAGTTCCATCCGGAAGCCTGTCCGGGACCCCAGGACTCCGGTTACCTTTTTGACCGGTTCATTCATATGATGAGAGGAGAGAACTAAGATGCCCAAGAATCCTAATGTAAAACGAGTAATGGTAATCGGCTCCGGTCCTATTGTCATCGGACAGGCAGCGGAATTCGACTATGCAGGTACCCAGGCCTGCCGTTCCCTGAAGGAAGAGGGAGTAGAGGTAATCCTGGTGAACTCCAATCCTGCGACCATCATGACCGATAAAGATATCGCAGATAAGGTATATATTGAGCCCCTGAATGTAAAGGTTCTGGAGCAGATCATTGAAAAGGAAAAACCCGACAGCATTCTTCCCACCCTGGGAGGACAGGCTGGTCTGAACCTTGGCATGGAGCTGGAGGAGTCCGGTTTCCTGGCAGCTCACAATGTAAAGCTGTTAGGTACTACCGCGGCTACCATCCGTAATGCGGAAGGCCGTCAGGAGTTCAAGGATCTGATGGAGCGTATCGGCGAACCCTGTGCAGCATCCAAGGTCGTTGAGAACGTGGAAGACGGTGTGGAATTCACCAACACCATCGGCTATCCTGTTGTACTGCGTCCTGCTTATACCCTGGGCGGTTCCGGCGGCGGTATCGCACACAATCAGGTAGAGCTGGAAGAGATCCTGGAGAACGGTTTACGTCTGTCCCGTGTAGGACAGGTACTGGTAGAGCGTTGTATCGCTGGCTGGAAAGAGATCGAGTACGAAGTAATGCGTGACAGCGTAGGCAACTGCATCACCGTATGTAATATGGAGAACATCGATCCCGTCGGCGTGCATACCGGAGACAGTATCGTAGTAGCGCCTTCCCAGACCCTGAGCGACAAGGAGTACCAGATGTTACGTACTTCCGCTCTGAAGATCATCAACGAACTGCAGATCACTGGTGGATGTAACGTACAGTTTGCACTGCATCCCACCAGCTTTGAATATTGTGTTA
>ENA-ORTG01000477-ORTG01000477.1-human-gut-metagenome-genome-assembly--contig:-NODE-477-length-43179-cov-4.722915_pt1 | contig 43179 bp, 25 predicted proteins | sample MGYA00241906_ERZ509176 | MGnify/ENA primary metagenome ERZ509176 (study PRJEB26280, sample SAMEA2338811) | human gut metagenome | biome: human gut; feature: human-associated habitat; material: faeces...
AGCCGCCGTTGAATCCGGTTCTTGGCCGCTGTACCGCTACAATCCGGAAAACATCAAAGCCTGCAAAGCGCCCCTGATGTTGGATTCCAAAGCGCCCAGCAAACCTCTGGCCGACTATATGGCAAACGAAACCCGTTTCCAGGTTGTCAATAAACAGAACCCCGAGCGTTATGAAACTTTGTTGAATAAGGCTCAGGAAAATGTTAAGGAAAAACGTTCACTGTTAGAGCATATGGCAGAATTCTCCGTATGTGACAAAGCCGAATAGTTTTTTAACTGAGGCAAATAAACACCCCGGCAGATGTCGGGGTGTTTTTTTACGCCGATTTTCATTATTTTCTGAAATTTTTTGTTTATAAGTCGATGATATTTTTGACTCGCATAATTATATACAGGCATAATGAACGCATTGTTTGTTAATAAAAAAATTTTTAGAGGAACTATGAAAATAATACCCGATTCTAAGACCGGGGCTTCTGGCCCGGTGAAGCGTCAGGCATTCTTCAATTTAGCTCCGGAACTTAAGGAAACCGTTTTGCGTCTGGCAGAAATCCGCTATGAAGAAAAGCGCCGGGATCCTTTCTCCGGTAAGGACGAGAGTTATTTTAAAAAGATGAAGAACCGTCTGATTTGTGATTATTGCAATGATATTGCCGCCCAAAACAGTCCGCAGGAACTGCAAGTTTTGGCCGCGCAAAAAAAAGAACAGCTGCAGCAGCTTGAAAACCTGCGCAAACAACCGCAGCAGAATCGCAGCCATAAGCGCACGGCTTCTCTGCCGCAGCACCGCAGCGTTTATGATCATCGCCCGCTGACACATTTTGAACCAGTTACCGGCATTGCTCATACGACCGAAGATGTTCATAAAGCTTTCCAAAAACTGCTGGATCGTTAGAACACTTTGATTTTACTTAATAAAAACGCAGAAAACAAGTTTCTGCGTTTTTTGTCTTGATTTATTGAGCGAAATACGTACAATATAGACAAAATTTATTATATTGTATAATATTATGTTGAACTAAATAAAATAGCTATGGAAATATTTGAAAAGCGCTCGTTGGCTGAAAACTTTTTCACCAACCTGCTCGGGCAAAAACCCGATGAGACTTACCTGGTACAAGACCAAAAACTATGTACCGGCTGGCGTTGCAGATTAGGAGATGCGAGTTATATCAGCCTGAAAAAAGGCGATATGGAAGAATACACCCTCAAACACCGGCAAGCCAAATTCCGGCGGGTAAAAAAAGGTGAACTTCTTCTTGTCGAAGGAAACGTCTGCCATTATAAACACTACACAATCCGATGCTCAATCGGAGATATGTGTGTTAACAAAAAAGCATTTGTCGAAAACGCCGAATGCCTGACACAAATTTTATCGGGCGCCGCCTCAGCCCGCTTAAAGATTCTCCCGCTAAAGGTCTTTAAGCCGGGAGCCAAAAAAGAGCTTTTGAATGTTATCTGGGGAATCTATAATGAACAAAATGTCCTGCTTGAACAGTTTAATTTTGTTCAAACTGCGGAGTTTCCCAAATACGATTCCCGCAGTCACATCCTGAAGCCCGTTCAGGACGGAGATGAGTTCCAATTAGACGGGATACGTTATCACGCCTATATGGAAAAAGGAGTATTGACGTTGGGCAAATTCGAACAGCTGGTCGATATTGCCACGCCAAAGTTCCAAACCGCCGCCGGCGGCAGAAGACGCTGATACAAAAAACCCTGTTTTACTTAAACAGGGTTTTTTGTTGCTTAATACTTCAAGCCTGCAAATATTGCACCAAAACCCTGACCCCAAATGCCGTAGCCCCTTTCGGCGTCAGCGGGCGGCCTTTTTCTTCTTTATCAACGCCGGCAATATCCAGATGCGCCCATTTAACCTCGGGCTGAATATAACGCTGCAGGAAGCAGGCCGCAGTACTGCCGCCGGCATTGGCTCCGCCCAAATTCTTCATATCGGCAATATCCGAATTTATCATTTTATCATAAGCTTCGTTAACCGGTAAACGCCATAAATTTTCACCGCTGCTTTCACCGGCAGCCATCAGCTCGGCGCAAAGAACATCATCATTACTGAAAATACCGGCATATTCACTTCCCAGCGCCCGCATGGTTGCGCCGGTCAAGGTTGCAATATCAATAACTTTCTTAACCCCGTATTTTTCCTGAGTATACCACAGACAATCTCCCAAAACCAAGCGCCCTTCAGCATCGGTATTTAAAATTTCGACAGTCTGCCCCGACATTGAAGTCACCACATCACCGGGACGAATTGCCGAACCTGACGGCATATTTTCCACCAGCCCGACGACACCGACAACATTAAGCGGAACTTTCTGCAGCGCCAAAGCCTTTAAAACAGCAACGACCACTGCCGCACCGGTCATATCCTGCTTCATGTCTCCCATACCGGCACCGGGCTTCAGACTGATACCGCCGCTGTCAAACGTAACACCTTTACCGACCAGGCCGCAGGAGAATTTTTTATCCTTTTTATTTCCCTGCCATCTGATAACCGCCACCCGCGGTTCATTGACAGACCCCTGCGCCACCGCCAAAGCCAGATTAAAACCGGCCTTTTTCATTGCCTTTTTATCTAAGATATCAACCTTCAATCCCAAATATTCCAAACGCTGAATATCGGCGGCAAATACCTCCGGCGTCAGATAATTGGCCGGTTCGTTGCATAAATCTCTGGCATAGCGTACCGCATTAGCCAGTGCCGCATAGTTTTTATAATCGGGCTTTTTAGCAAACGCATGATTAATAAAATAAATTTCTTCCAACTGCGGAAAATCTTCTTCCTTCTTTTTGGTAAAATATTTATCAAAACGATAACTGCCGAGTTCCGCCCCTAAAGCCATTTGGCATACTTCTGTTTCCGACGCTCCCCAAACCGCAATACAATGTTGCTGCTGCAATTTGGCATAAGCAATCGCCCCCAGCTTTTGCCAGTCCAAACCTTTCTCTGATATTCCGGCTCCAAGAACAACCAATTTACATCTGCCGCAGCAAATTTCCTTTACATACCCGTGCTTAGCTGCTTTCGGATCTGCGGCAATTGCCTCTTTAACAGCCTTAAATTCCTCAGCAGTCAGAAAGCCTGCCGCTTCATTTTTGCTGAATTTTTCTTTTTCACGATAAATAACAACTTTACCATCACAATTTTGCGGGAAAACATTATCAAAAAATACTTTCATTTTGCACCTCTAATAAATAATATTTTTCATTATAAAAACAAAACGCTAAAAAAAGATGAATTTCCTTTAGAGGATTGACAAATTTCCGCATAAAAGTTAGAACAAATTAACTTATTGATAGGGAACCGACATGAGCAATATTTATCCGGCCGATACGGCTAATATCATCAAAGCTGCCGAAATTATCAAAAACGGCGGCCTGGTGGCAATGCCCACCGAAACCGTTTACGGCCTCGGCGCCAATGCTTATAATGCCAAAGCCGTTGCCGGTATCGAAAATCCGAAAGTGGCTATGTTGAGCTTCTCTACGAAGGGTAGCGCTTCTCACGAGATGGTAGATAAGGTAGTGGAGGCTACTCGTTTGGCTAAGGAGATGGCTCCGGATTTGAAGATCGACGGAGAGTTGCAGGCCGATGCGGCTTTGGTTGAGGCTGTAGGTAGCAAGAAAGCTCCGGGTAGCGAGATCGCCGGTAAAGCGAATGTTTTGGTATTCCCGACTTTGGAGGTGGGTAATATCGCTTATAAGCTGGTTCAACGTTTGGGTGGCGCTGAGGCTGTCGGTCCTATCCTTCAAGGTATGGCCGCTCCGGTGAACGACTTGTCTCGCGGTTGTTCCGTAGACGATATTTATAAGATGGTAGCGATCGCTTGTAATCAATCCATCGGTTTGAAATCCGCAAAATAATATAATAATCCTAACGACTTAATAATATGAAGATTCTAGTATTGAACTGCGGTAGTAGTTCTATCAAATATAAGTTATTCGATATGACCTCCGGTGAGGTTATGGCTCAAGGTGGTATCGAGAAAATCGGTTTGCCGGGCGCGTTCCTGAAATTGACGGATAAGGAGGGCAAGAAGGTGGTTATCGAGAGAGAGATCCCCGGCCATCAAGAAGGCATCGAGTTTATCCTGAGCGTGTTGACCGACGCTACTTATGGCTGCATCAAGGACTATAAGGAGATTGATGCCGTGGGCCATCGCGTGGTACATGGTGGCGAGGAGTTCGCTTCCAGTGTATTGATCAATCAGGATGTAATCAATAAGGTAATCGAGTGCTCTGATTTGGCTCCGCTTCATAACCCGGCTAACTTGAAGGGTGTTCGGGCGATGGAGGCTTTGATCCCGGGTATTCCTCAAGTAGCGGTGTTTGATACGGCTTTCCATCAGACCATGCCGGATTATGCGTATATGTATGGTTTGCCTTACGAGATGTACAAGAAATATGGCGTACGTCGTTATGGCTTCCACGGAACCAGTCATCGATATGTATCCCGTCGTGCTTGCGAGATCTTAGGTGTTCCTTATGAGGATCAGAAGATTATCACGGCTCACGTAGGTAACGGTGGTTCTATCACCGCTATCAAGAATGGTAAGAGCGTGGATACTTCCATGGGCTTGACTCCGGTTGAGGGTCTGTTGATGGGTACTCGTTGCGGCGACGTGGATGCGGGTGCTTTGTCTTTCATCATGGATAAGGAAGGCATGGATGGTGCCGGCCTTTCCGACTTGATCAATAAGAGAAGTGGTGTTGCCGGTCTTTCCGGAATCTCTTCCGATATGCGTGAGATCGAGGCTGCCGTAGCTGCCGGAAATCCGCGTGCGATCATGACCTTGAACGTATATAACTACCGCATCAAGAAATATATAGGCGCTTATGCCGCCGCTATGGGTGGTTGTGATATCTTGGTTTGGACCGGTGGTGTCGGCGAGAACCAATGGGCGACCCGTCGTGCGGTTTGTGAGAACATGGAATACATGGGCATGAAGATCGATGTAGAGAAGAACGAGGGCATGCGTGGCGAGGAGATGGTAATCAGCACTCCGGACAGTAAGGTGACTATCATCGTCGTTCCTACGGATGAGGAATTCATGATCGCTGCCGATACCTTGGAGATCTTAGATAAAAAATAACCAGTAACGTTTCATATAATTTTAGCTAATCCTCGCAGCTTACAAAACACGGGATTAGTGTTTAGATCGCCCCGACACCGGTTGGGGCGATCTTTTTTATGCGAATATCGGATTATTCGTTACTTTTGCGGAATTACATATTAAATATATACAAAACATGGCTCAATACAAACGTATCTTATTAAAATTAAGCGGTGAGTCGCTGATGGGTGGTAAACAATATGGGATCGATGAGGTTCGCTTGAATGAATATGCGGCACAGATCAAGGAGATCGCCGAGATGGGTGTACAGATCGGTATCGTGATCGGTGGCGGTAATATTTTCCGCGGGTTGAGCGGCGCTTCCAAAGGTTTCGATCGGGTAAAAGGAGACCAGATGGGTATGCTGGCGACGGTGATCAATAGCTTGGCGCTTAGCTCCGCTTTGGTCGCTCAGGGCGTGAATGCGAAGGTTTTGACCGCTATCCGTATGGAACCGATCGGCGAGTTCTATAATAAATGGCGTGCGATCGAGTTGCTGGAACAAGGCAACGTGGTAATCATGTCTGGCGGTACGGGTAATCCGTTCTTTACTACGGATACCGGATCTTCCTTGAGAGGCATCGAGATCGAGGCGGATGTCATGCTGAAAGGTACCCGTGTGGACGGTATTTACACCGCTGATCCGGAGAAAGATCCTACGGCTACCAAGTTCTCCGATATTACGTATGATGAGATCTATACCCGGGGCCTGAAGGTAATGGACTTGACCGCTACCACGATGTGTAAAGAGAACAACCTCCCGATCATCGTATTCGATATGGACACCAACGGCAACTTGAAGAAAGTGATGAGCGGAGAGAATATCGGGACACTGGTGCATAATTAGTGCCATTAACCGATGACATGGCAGTGCCATCCGTATGGCACTGTCGTGCCACAGGCATGGCAAGGTTGTGCCAGCCCTGTGGCAAATACGTTAGACCTTTATTCTTGTATATGAAGCATCCCTTTTTACTAGTATGGTTAACCTTGATCGTATTGTGTGGTTGTACGAGCTCGGGGAAACAGAAGAGGCACGTTATTGGCCTCTCCCAATGTATGCTGGACGATGCTTGGCGGGAAGCTATGATTAACGATATGCGTATCGAAGCCTCTAACTATGATGATGTGGAAATTATTATAAAGGACGCGCAAAACAATAACGAGACACAAATACAACAAATACGAGACTTGATCCGCCAAAAGGTGGATGTCTTGATCATCTCCCCCTATCAATCCGAGCCGATCACGGCAGTTGCCGAGGAAGCGTACCGTGCCGGAATCCCGACGATCATTACAGATCGCAAGGTAAATACCGATCAATACACCTCTTTTGTCGGGGCGAACAATTATGAGATCGGACTAGCGGCAGGCAATTACGCCGCCCATTATCTTCCCCCGAACGCTATTATCTTAGAGATATGGGGACTCACGCAAACCTCCCCGGCGCAAGAGCGACATAAAGGTTTTGTCGATGCCTTGCGAGAAAGGGAGGATCTTTCTTTCCGTAAGATAGAAGGACAATGGTTGGTCGATACGGCCCGGATGGAGCTTCGGAAGTTAGAGCATCCCGAGCAGATAGATTTCGTTTACGCCCATAACGACATGATGGCCATAGCCGCCCGGGAATACTTTATAGCATGGGATTCCATCCGAGGACGGGATTTGCGGATTATCGGCGTGGATGCTGTGGCGGGTGCCGGTCTGGAAGCCGTGGAAGATGGACGGATCAACGCCTCTTTCCTCTATCCGACAGGAGGGGAGCAAGTGATTCGCACGGCTATGCGTATCATTCAGGGGGAGCCGGTGGATAAGTTTATCCCTCTTCGTACGGCTCCGGTAGATCATCAGTCTGCCCGCACCTTATTGTTGCAAGCGGACCAACTCCAGAAATATAAGCAACGTATCGAGGCGCAGCGTTCCCGCATCGACGGTTTGTCCGACCGGTTTTATTTCCTGCGAAACTCTTTAGGGGTGATCTCCTTATTGATGATCGGTTTTATTGCCCTTTCCATTTACGCCTTTTACATAAACCGGAAGATGAGGCAGGCGAATCGTAAGCTAATCTCCTTGAACGCGGAGATGAAAGAGGTGACGGCGCAGAAACTCCAATTCTTTACGAATGTCTCCCACGAGGTACGTACGCCCTTGACCTTGATTCTCGCCCCTTTGGATCGCTTGATTGTCTCGTTGCGGGAATCTCCTTACGCCTCGGATCTAGGACTGATCCAGAAGAACGCCAACCGTTTGTTGCGTGTGATCAACCAAATATTGGATTTCCGGAAGGTGGAAGGCAAGCAAGAGAAACTAGCGGTACGGGAAATCGATTTGGTTCCTTTCGTTGGCGAGATCAAATCTTATTTTGACAGTATGGCCTCGGTACGTGTGATCTCCTATACGTTCACTTCTTCGATAAAACAATGTACGCTATGGATCGACCCGGACTTATTGGAGAGAGTATTTTTCAATCTTCTCTCGAACGCTTTTAAGTTTACGCCGGAGGGAGGTAGCGTGCGAATAGAGCTGACGGAAGAGGGAGATCGGGTCTTTATACAGGTTATCGATACGGGAAGTGGTATCCAACCCGCTAACCTTCCGCATCTGTTTGACCGTTTCTATACGGAGGATCGGTCGATGGGAACCGGGATCGGATTGCATTTGGTAAAGGAGTATATACATATGCACGGAGGGGAGATCCGTGTGGAGAGCGAGCCGGGGCAAAGAACTACCTTTACCGTTTGCCTACGGAAAGGAAAGGCGCATTTCGAGGATAGCGACCTGATGGAAACGTCCGTATCCCATCAAGCCTACGAAGCCTCCCGGTTGGACGACTCGGAAACCAAGGAGATGCTTTCCAAGACCTATCCTTATACGATACTGATCACCGAGGATGACGATGAGGTCCGCTGCTTTTTGGAACGTGAGCTTAGCCTTCATTTCAAGATCAGGACGGCCGCGAACGGGAAAGATGCCTTGCGGGTATTGGAAGAGGAGGAGATATCATTGGTAGTAAGCGATGTGATGATGCCGGAGATGAATGGTTTCGAACTTTGCCGGACGATCAAGTCGCAACTTCCCTTTAGCCATATCCCGGTGATCTTATTGACCGCCTTGACCGATGAGCGTCAACGGATTTTCGGAATAACCGGCGGGGCGGACGATTATATACAGAAGCCTTTCCATACGGATTACGTGAAGATCAAGATTATCCACCTATTGCAAGAGCGCCAGAAGTTACGGGAACGTTTGTTGGAGAAGCTGCGGGATAATAAGCTCCTTCTGTCCGAGCCGGAAAAGGTGGAGAGTATCGATGATGCCTTCTTGCGTAAGTTCGCGGAACAGATCGAGGCGGTTTATGCGGACCCCGAATATAATGTGGAGAAACTAAGCGAGACCTTGGGATTATCCCGGGGGCACCTTCACCGGAAGATCAAGGAGCTTACCGGAACCGCACCCGTCGAGTTCTTGCGTACCTATCGCTTGAATAAGGCGACCCAGTTGTTGAGGCAGAACGCGTATACGGTGAGTGAGGTCGCTTACCGAACCGGTTTCTCCTCGCCCGCTTACTTCTCTAAATGTTTCAAGGCGGTCTACGGGGTTACGCCTACCGAGTATCAATAACATTTGTACGATCTTTATCACAAATGTCATATCTCCTCATCTTTAGGGGATAAGTGTTTTTCTATCCGGAAGAATCCTATTAATTTTGGCGGAGAATCAAACTGTATTATCCTTTAATCCGTTCGTTTATGAAACAACAAACAAAGAGACTTCTTAAGAGTTTATGTATGGCTGTCGGTGTCGTTTTATTAAGTGCTGTCGATCCGTTGGCCGGATATGCGACAGAACGTACTATAGATATAAAGCATCTGGGCGAAGGACAAAGCATTGTCCGTGTGGATGCGCAAGCCAAGTATTTGTTGCTTCCGGTCGAGGAGTCCTCGCCGGAATCCAAGTTATATATGATTGTCGATAATGACGTGGTACGGACTTTCAATGTTCGTTTGGCGGTGAATAAGGTGGATTATTTCGTTCCGGTAGATCTATCAGGGTATGCAGATAAGCATATCTCCTTCAACTTCCAGCTTGCCCCGGAATCGGCTCTTTGCTGGAAAGAGATGAAGCTATCCGATCAGTTTGATTCGTCTAACCGGGAGAAATTCCGTCCGGCCTATCATTTCTCGCCGGTTTGGGGATGGATGAATGATCCGAACGGCATGGTATACAAGGATGGTGAGTATCATTTGTTCTATCAATACAATCCGTATGGCTCGATGTGGGGGAATATGCACTGGGGGCATGCGATCAGCAAGGACTTGATTCATTGGGAGCATCAACCGGTGGCGATCGCTCCGGATGCCTTGGGTACGATCTTCAGCGGTAGCTGTGTGGTGGATAAGGATAATACCGCCGGTTTTGGCGCTGGCGCTATCGTGGCTTTCTATACCTCGGCCAGCGACCGGCAAGTGCAGAGTATGGCCTATAGCTTGGACAACGGCCGGACGTTCAAGAAATATGGCCGGAATCCGATCCTTACTTCTACGCAACGTGATTTCCGTGACCCGAAAGTTTTCTGGCATAAGGAATCCAATAAATGGATCATGGTGCTCGCCGTAGGGCAGGAGATGCAACTCTATTCTTCTCCCAATTTGAAGGACTGGACGTATGAGAGCAGTTTCGGGGAAGGACAAGGAGCGCATGCGGGCGTTTGGGAATGCCCGGACTTGATCGAGCTTCCGGTGAAGGGTACGGAATTGAAGAAGTGGGTCTTGATCTGTAATATCAATCCCGGCGGTCCGTTTGGCGGCTCCGCTACCCAATATTTCGTAGGTACGTTCGATGGGAAACAGTTCGTGAATGAATCTCCGGCCTTGACCAAATGGATGGATTACGGCAAGGATCATTACGCTACGGTAACTTGGAGTAACGCTCCGGAGGACCGGAAGATCGCCTTGGCTTGGATGAGCAATTGGGAGTACGCGAATAACGTGCCGACCTCGCAATACCGGAGCGCGAACTCGGTTCCTCGCGACTTGGTTCTTTATACGAAAAACGGGCAGACGTACTTGAGCAGCACCCCGTCTCCCGAGGTGTTGAAGTTGAGAGGGAAAGCCCAGAAGAAAGGTTCCTTCAAGGTAGACCGTTCCCATGAGGTCAATCCGATACTTTCCGATCATATGGGAACCTATGAGATCGAGATCAAGTTTAAGAATAACGGAGCCGATATCATGAGTTTCCAATTGTTTAACTCGAAAGGTGAGGAAGTGGAGATGCATTATAATCTTCTGGATAATACGTTCACGATGGATCGCCGTAACAGCGGGGCTACGGATTTTAGCAAGACATTCGCCACGGCTACCTCGGCCCCGATCTCCGCCGCTAAGGAATATACCTTACGTTTGTTGGTAGACAATTGTAGCATAGAGGCCTTCGACGGGAATGGAGAGTTTGTCATGACCAACCTAGTCTTCCCGGAAGAGCCGTATAATCGCATTAGTTTCAATGCGAAGGGAGGAGCGTTTACGGTTACGTCATTAACCATTTATCCCTTCAAATAATTAAAAACAAAATATATCATGGAAAAGAGTAAACCTGTAGTAGTAGGCATTGGTGAATTATTGTGGGATGTTTTCCCGGAAGTGAAGAAAGCCGGTGGAGCGCCGATTAATTTTGTGTATCACGCTACCCAATTAGGAGCGGAAGGTTATGCGATCAGTGCCGTGGGCAACGACGTGTTCGGAACCGAGATTATTCAGGAATTGGATAAGAACGGTATCGATAGTAATTATATCAGTACGGTGGAATATCCGACCGGAAGCGTGATGGTAGAGCTAAAGAACGGCATCCCTTCCTATACGATCATCGAAGGTGTGGCATGGGATCATATCCCTCTTACCCAAGCGTCTATCGACCTGATGAAACGTGCGGACGCCGTATGCTTCGGAACATTGGCGCAACGTGCCGCGGAATCTCGTGAGACGCTTCGTACCTTGCTTTCTTATATGCCTAGTCATGCCTTGCGCTTTTTCGATATCAATATCCGTCAGCATTTCTATTCGAAGGAGCTGATCGAATCGTTGCTCGAATTGGCGAACGTATTCAAGATCAATGATGAGGAATTGGAAATGCTTCGCCCGATGTTTGGTCTGGAAGGCACGATAGAGGATATGTGTCGCTGGTTCATGAAGAAATATGGTTTGCGCTATTTGGTACTTACGGCCGGGGCGGAGTATAGTACGATCTTTTCCGAGGAGGAGGTCTCTACGATTCCTACCCCGAAGGTACAGGTGGTAGATACGGTAGGCGCCGGCGATTCTTTCTCCGGGGCGTTTATTTCATCGATCTTAACCGGAAAACCTTTACGTGAGGCACATGAGAAAGCGGTAACAGTAGCCGCTTATGTTTGTACGCAGAGTGGCGCATGGCCTGCTTACCCTAAAGATTTATAAGCCATGAGCGAGAAGACTTCATCCTTGAAATTGATTCCCGTGATGTTGGCGTTCTTCGCCATGGGATTCGTGGACTTAGTGGGAATCGCCTCTAATTACCTGAAAGCGGATTTAGGCTTGAGTGATTCGGAGGCGAATATCTTCCCGTCGCTCGTGTTCTTCTGGTTCTTGATCTTCTCCGTCCCGACGGGAATGTTGATGAACCGTATCGGGCGGAAAAAGACCGTGTTATTGAGCTTGATCGTAACGTTTCTTTCACTGGTGATCCCGATCTTCGACGACGCGTATATGGTCATGTTGATATCCTTCTCCCTGTTGGGTATCGGCAACGCTTTGATGCAGACTTCCTTGAACCCGTTATTATCGAATATCGTAAGCGGGGATAAACTAGCTAGTTCTTTGACATTCGGTCAGTTCGTGAAGGCGATCGCCTCCTTCTTGGCGCCTTATATTGCTATGTGGGGCGCTACCCAAGCGATACCGTCGATGGGACTCGGTTGGCGTGTCTTGTTTCCGGTCTATATGGTGATCGCCGTGATCGCTATCCTGCTATTGGGAGCTACCACTATCCATGAGACCAAAGAGGAGGGGCGGCCCTCCACCTTTGGCGAATGTCTGGCTTTGCTGGGCAAGCCTTTTATCCTGCTTTGCTTTATCGGTATCATGTGCCATGTGGGGATCGATGTAGGGACGAATACGACCGCCCCGAAGATCTTGATGGAACGTCTAGGCATGACATTGGCCGACGCAGGCTTCGCCACGAGCCTGTATTTCATCTTCCGTACGGCGGGATGCTTCTCCGGGGCTTTTATCTTGCGAAAAGTCTCTCCGAAAGGATTCTTTGCCTTTAGTGTTTTCTTGATGTTATTGGCGATGATCGGTCTGCTGTTCTTCCATTCGAAAGAGATCATCTATGCTTGTATCGCCTTGATCGGCTTTGGAAACTCGAACGTCTTCTCCATTATTTTCGCCCAAGCCCTGCTTTCTATGCCGAATAAGCAGAATGAGGTGTCCGGTTTGATGATTATGGGACTGTTTGGCGGCACGATCTTCCCGATCTTTATGGGCGTGGCATCCGATATGTTGGCTTCTCAAGTAGGGGCGGTGCTGGTGTTGTGCGTGGGTGTAGCCTACTTACTATTCTTTACGTCTAAGTTAAGTAAACAGTGAAGGTGATAAGCTTTTATACGGTACTATAAATCTTTTGTTAGGGAGTATTTTAATTATATGTTTGCGAAGTTGGAAATCTTTATTACTTTTGTTAATTAAAAGATTCGCAAACAAAAAACGTATATTTATGATAGATACGAAACAATTGATCAAAGCAGGGGAAGAGAAGATGACGTTCGCCATTGAGTATCTGGACGAGCAATTGTCTCACATTCGGGCTGGTAAGGCTAATCCGAAAATCCTCGATTGTGTGAAGGTAATGTATTATGGGGCGCCTGTTCCTCTTACTAACGTGGCTACGGTGACGGTTCCGGACGCACGGACTATCATGATCACTCCGTGGGAGAAGAAGATCATCCGCGATATTGAGAAAGGTATTCTGGATTCTGAGTTAGGTATCACGCCGGAGAATAACGGTGAGGTGATCCGCTTAGGTATTCCTCCGTTGACTGAGGAGCGTCGCCGTCAATTGGTGAAACAATGTAAGCAGGAGGCGGAGAATGCGAAGATCAGCGTTCGTAACGCTCGTCGTGACGCTATTGAGGCTTTGAAGAAAAGCATCAAGTCTGATGGGGTTCCCGAGGACGTAGAGAAAGACGCCGAGGCAGAGGTTCAGAAAATCCATGATAAGTTTATCAAAAAGATCGATGAGCTTTACGCCGCTAAAGAAAAAGAAGTAATGACCGTTTAAATAATTGAAAGTTGAAACTTGAGAATTGAGAATTAAGGAACCCCATTGAGTCCTTATTCCAATTCTCAATTTTCAATTCTCAATTTTCAATTCTCATGAGGGGACTGGTAATAAAAAACACAGGTAGTTGGTATACGGTCCGTACGGAAGACGGGCGAGATATAGAGAGTAAGATCAAGGGTAACTTTCGTCTGAAAGACATAAAGAGTACCAATCCGGTCGCGGTAGGAGACCGTGTCGTAATCGATATTAATAAAGAAGGAACCGCTTTTATTACAGAGATCGAGGAGCGTAAGAATTATATCATCCGTCGTGCCTCTAACTTATCGAAGCAATCGCATATTATCGCCGCGAATTTGGATCAGGCGATGCTGATCGTTACGGTGAATTATCCTATAACAACAACGATATTTATCGATCGCTTCTTGGCGACCGCCGAGGCTTATCGTGTCCCCGTTAAATTAGTTTTCAATAAGATTGATCGTTATAATAATGAGGATCAAAGGGCGTTGGAGTGTTTAATCGAGTTGTATACCTCGATTGGCTATCCCTGTTCGACGCTATGTGCCCGGACCGAGGAAGGTTTGGATGCCTTGAAAGCGGATCTAAAAGATAAGATTACGCTTTTGTCCGGCCATTCGGGTGTCGGAAAATCCACGATTATCAATAAACTGGTGCCGGGGGTGAATCTCCGTACCGGTGATATCTCCGAATATCATAACAAAGGAATGCATACGACCACCTTTTCCGAGATGATTTCTCTTCCCGGGGGAGGCTATTTGATCGATACTCCGGGTATCAAAGGATTTGGAACGATCGAGATGGCGGACGCTGAGATCTCCCATTATTTCCGGGAGTTGTTTAAATACTCGGAAGAATGCCGTTTCAATAACTGCACGCACCGTCATGAACCGGGCTGCGCCGTCATTCAAGCCGTTAACGATGGGCTAATCAGTGAGTCCCGCTATAAAAGCTATCTAAGTATCTTGGATGATCGCATGGAAAGCAAGTACCGGGAAGAATTCTAACACTTTATTACAACATCAAACGGCCGGCAGGCTCATACCGGTGATTTTCCGGTATAGATCGAGCGCATATACATCGGTCATGCCGGAGATATAATCGAGTACGCATTGTATCTTGCCATATGTAGTAGGAGCTTTCGTGTCGTATTGCTCCGGTATCCGTTGTAAGAGCAGCTTGCTGTAAGCATGCTCTTGGTTCATCACGGCCTCGGTCAAGCTGTCGATCAGATGGCTGAAAATATGATAACCGGCTAATTCAATGTCGAGCACTTCTTTTGCCTTATATATTTTCTTGTATGCTGTAGCCGAGCAATTAGCGTAAGCCTGCTTGGCTTGATCGCATATGTTACTGATTAACGGAGTGCTGTAGGTACCATTGAGGATGCTTTCCTCGTTCTCTAAAAAGACACGGGAACATTCATCTACTAATAGCCCGATAATACAAGAACGCAGATAGGCGATTTGCTCATTGGTATCGTCTACCATATGCATGACCTTGCGGATATGCTCCAACCGCTCTCCTTCGAAAAATCCCAATAATAGTTGTATGGCCTCTTCGGTGGTCAGGATATGTAGTTTGCAAGCATCTTCTATATCCATAATTTGATAGCAGATATCGTCTGCCGCCTCTACTAAGTAAACTAACGGGTAACGAAGAAATTTGTCCGGGGCTTCCGGGCTATGTCCGATCCCTAGCTCTTGGGCGATTTGCAGATAGCTTCCCTCCTCCGATTGGAAAAAGCCGAATTTCCCTTTCTTTCCTGAATAGATGGATGCGTAAGGATATTTGATGATAGAGGCTAATGTGCTATATGTTAAGGCAAATCCCCCTTTTCTGCGTCCAATGAACTGATGGGTCAGCAACCGCATGGCGTTTGCGTTACCTTCAAAATGGACGAAGTCTTCCCAGCGTCCCCGTTCCTTCCGTACTTTCTCTTCTAGTTTTCGCCCATTCCCTTCGGAGAAGTAAGCGGAGATCGCTCTCTCTCCGGAATGCCCGAATGGAGGGTTTCCCATATCATGGGCAAGGCAAGCGGCTGATACGATGGAACCTATCTCCGGGAAGTTGATACTGCCATCCGGATATTTTTGCATAAGTCCTTTCGCTACGTTATTACCCAATGAACGTCCTACGCATGATACTTCCAGACTATGTGTAAGTCGGTTATGTACAAAGATACTTCCCGGAAGGGGGAACACCTGTGTCTTGTTTTGTAGTCTTCGAAAAGGGGATGAGAAAATCAAACGGTCATAGTCACGTTGGAAATCAGTTCTCTCATGTTTCCGCTCGTGATACTCTTCCATCCCGAAACGCTTGCCGGATAATAGCTGGGTCCAGTTCATAGTCAATACATTAATATATATATCGCAAATGTAGAGATAATCTGTGCAAATCATTGAATATTTGTGGAAGAAATTAGAGTTAATGGTTAATTTCCTGACTGAGTTGTTTTCGAAGCTTGTAAATAGAGCTGTAATTTTATTCCAAGATGATAGTCAGATAGCGATTGGATGTTATAGGAGGAAGAAGATAATGAAGGAAAATTATGTTAATTGAAATTTGTTGTTAGTTTCATTAGAACTAAGTCGTTTTTCATATTTTGACAGACAAATATATATATAATAACTATACATACAAGTTAAAACGTAACAAAAATCAGTATGTTCCTCACTTTTTCAGGTGTTTGCGATAACACATAGTCAAATTTTCATCATGCCTCAATAAATTAAATATGTTAATTTGATTTAGTTCTAATGATACTACGTTGTTATTATTATTTAAAATAGAACCGTTTGATTTTAAATAGAAAGAGATTTCCGTATGAACATAATAATAACTTTAAACAAAAAAGAGTAAATGCCTATGCACTAAAAAAGAAAGAAAAGAGAGCCCGATCTCTCTAAAAAGAGTATGAAAATTAAAAAAGCACAAATGTAGAATCACTTAAATCAAAAACGATTTTTCATGAGAAAGTCATTTATCTTATTATTGGCGTTTTTTCTGTGTGTTACAGGATATGCACAGAAACTAACGATTAGTGGTGTCGTCATTGACAAGGATCTAAATGAGCCACTAACAGGAGTGAACGTGTTAGTAAAAGGTACGACAACCGGTACCATTACTGACTTTGATGGAAAATATACCTTGGAGGCTGACGCAAACTCTATTTTGGTATTCTCTTATTTAAGTATGAAAACGATTGAGGAGCCTGTAAATGGCCGTACGAAAATCGATGTTACGATGGTTTCAGACGCAGAGGCTTTGGATGAGGTTGTCGTAACGGCGATGGGTATCAAACGTGAATCAAAGACTTTGACTTATTCCGCACAAACGGTAGGCGGTAAGGACTTGAACGAGATTAAGAATGTGAATATGATCAACTCTTTACAAGGAAAGAGCGCTGGTTTGCAGATTACCCCGAACTCTACGGGTGCGGGTGGTTCTTCCAAGATCTTGTTCCGTGGTAATAAATCTATTAGTGGTAATAATCAGCCGTTGATCGTTGTGGATGGTGTTCCTATGATGATGAATGTCTCGGATTCACAGATTGATGGATCTTATGGTGGTGGTCGTGACGGTGGTGATGCCATGTCTACTATCAACCCGGACGATATCGCTCAGATTACCTTGTTGAAAGGTGCTTCCGCCGCTGCTTTGTATGGTGCGGTCGCTGCCAACGGTGCCATTATGGTTACGACTAAGTCATCGCAGTCTGGAAAAGTCGCTATAAATGTATCTAGCAATACGACGGTTGAGACTCCGATGGTGTTACCGAAGTTCCAGAATTCTTATGGCGTAAGTAACCAAGGAACGTTTAGCTGGGGCGATAAGCTTGCTTCTGCTTCTCCAAACTATGCGAAGGATTATTATAATCTTGGCTATACGACCAACAACTCTATCTCGTTGGCTGGTGGTAATGATAATATCTCATCTTATTTTTCTTATGCGAATGTATCTTCTAATGGTATTGTTCCGGAGAATACATATATGAGCCATAACTTGCTAGCGAAGGTTGGCTTTAACCTATGGACAAAACTTCATGTAGACGTGTCCGCTCGTTATAATAATCAGCATATCGAGAACCAGCCGACTGCCGGTTATGTGGGTAATCCTACTTTGGGCGCTTACTTGTTTCCAAGAGGAGAGGACTGGGATTATTATAAGAGTAACTATGAGGTGTACGATGGGACAAGAAATATAAATGTACACAATTGGACAAATACCGCTCAAGAGCAGTTCTCCAATCCATACTGGATGTTGAATCGCCAAAAACCGGTTTCTTATCGTAATCGCTATGAGTTTGGCGGTAGTGTCAAGTATGACATAATGGAAGGTCTTTCCGTTACAGGTCGCCTGCGCTATGAACGTGGTGATGAGACATGGAACTTGAATGAATATGCGTCTAGTACGGCAGGCCGTAACTTGCTGGGTACGATGAAAGACACACGCGTGAATAGCGAGCAGACTTATGGTGACTTGTTGGCCCAATATAATAAGACTTGGGAGGATACTTATTCTTTGTCTGTAACTGCAGGTGGAAGCTACCAAAAGACAAAAAGTTCTTCTTTAGAATTGATCGGTTGGGGTGATTCTCAGTTCTCTGTTAACGATGCGGGCGTGATTACAAGTGGTGCTTACTATCCTAATATCTTCTCTCCGGCTAACTATTATAAATTACAGACTACAAAGACTTTGGCCGAGAAACGTTTGAATTCAGTGTTTGCTACTGCCCAATTTGGTTATAAGGAAGGTCTGTTTATCGATGTTAGTGCCCGTAACGACTGGTCCTCAACATTGGCGTTTACAGATGGTGTTTCATTCTTCTATCCGTCTGTTGGAGCAAGTGTTTTGTTGGATAGATTTATTGATTTCGGCAAGAACGTGGATTTATTCAAGTTACGTGCTTCTTATTCTATTGTAGGTAACGATGTGCCTATCGGTGTGACCAACGAGCGTTATACATTAGGAGATCAAGGAGCGTTGAATCCGCCGGAAAAATCATCTTTCCGTACGTTGAAACCAGAAAAGACAAATTCGTTGGAAGTCGGCTTTGATGGTACATTCTTCCAGAATCGTTTCAACGTAAATTTGACCTATTATAAGACAAATACCAAGAATCAATATTTTGACATCTCCGCTCCATGGGAAACTGGTTTGAAGAGCCGTTATATTAATGCTGGTAACGTACAGAATCAAGGTTTCGAGGTTAGTCTAGGTTGGTATAATCAATTTACGGATAATTTCAGCTGGAGCACGAACTTTAACTTCTCTTACAATAATAACAAGATTATAGAGTTGGCCGACGAGCTTTCCGAGTGGAACCTGACAAGTTATTGTACAGGTGCCAAAGTGCTCTTGAAAGAAGGTGGGCATTTCGGAGACCTTTATGTTCGCGACTTACAACGTGATGATAACGGAAAGCCTATTGTCTCTGATACCGGTGCCCCTGTATTAGCTGGATCCGATAATAAAGATCTTGTTTATGCGGGCGATATGAATGCGAAAGTGAACATGGGTTGGACTAATACCTTCCACTATAAAGATTTCACGTTGTCATTCTTAATCGATGCGAAGGTTGGCGGTAAGGTCTTGTCGATGACTGAGGCTACCATGGATGGTTGGGGCGTTTCCGAACGTTCTGGTTTGGCTCGTGACGCAGGTTTTGTAGAGGTCGATGGAGTACAATTTGACCCGCAATTGTATTATTCAACTACCGGTGGTACAAGCTACAACTCTAATATCTTGACTTCCCAGTACGTATATGACGCAACTAATGTTCGTTTGCGTGAGTTATCATTTGGTTATACCTTCCGCAACTTGTTTGGCGCAGGTAAAAACTTGACCGCTTCTATCATTGGACGTAACTTGTTCTTCTTCTATAAGGATGCTCCGATGGATCCGGATGTAGCTGCTGGAACGGGTAATGGCTGGCAGGGTATCGATATGTTTGCGTTGCCGACAACCCGTAGCTTTGGTTTGAACTTAAAACTTAATTTCTAAATCTTACAGGTATTACTTATGAAACTAAATAGAATTCTAAAATATGCGGCTGTATCAGCTTTAGCTTTTAGCACAGGATTAACAACCGTGAGCTGTACAGACGATTTTGAGACATTGAATACCGATCAGTATGAGGTAGACCCGAACACTCTTCCTTTCTCTGCGCAGTTTAAAGAACCGCTGTCTTATGTATATGCTCCGCAACAGAACTTGTTCCAGTACTGCTTTAGTTTGAACGTAGACTTGTTTAGCGGTTATTTCATGACACCACATAATTTCAATGGTTCCGGTAACGTGGATTATGCGTTGAATCGTAGTTTTTGTGGAGGTATGTACGAGAATGTTTATTTGCACATATTCAATAATACACGTCGTTTGATCGCCTCTTGTGACGAACAAGGATTGACAGACTATGCGGGAATGATGCGTGTTGTTCAGGCTTATGCGGTCCAGATGTTGACGGATGTTTACGGCCCGGTAGCTTATACGTCTTGCATCGAAGATCCGACAAATGGTGCTTCGTTCTCTTATGATACACAGCAGAGCATTTATAACTCCATTTTCGAATTGTTAGATAAAGCGCTTCAAGATTTCCAGAGTCCGAAATCCACATTGGAGGAGAGACAGTCATTCGACTATTGGTGTAATGGCGATTTGGATATGTGGATTCAAGTAGCCAATCAATTAAAGCTACGTGCAGCCTTGCGTATCGTGAAGGCCGACCCGACTTTAGCTAAACAAAAAGCTGAAGAGGCTGCCAAGGGCGCTATCTTAAAGCAGGATGTATTGATCAATAAGAGTTTGAGTAATGAGCAAACTCGTATGTTCGAATGGGGAGATAGTGGCATGAACGCTAACTTAACCACGATACTGGAAGGATTCCAAGATCCTCGCTTACCGCTGTATATGACGAAGAACCAAGCTGATGTTGAATGTGAGGATGGGAAGACGATTGCATCCGGTACTCAATATTTAGGTATTCGTGGCGGCTGTGACTTGCCTGCTAAACCGAATCAATGGGGTAACTTCTCGAAGATCGTTTGTTCTTATACAACAGCTTTACCGGTAATGATGGCAGCCGAAGGTTATTTCTTGCGTGCGGAAGGTGCGTTGCGTGGTTGGAGTAACATGGGAGGTACGGCGAAGGAACTGTATGAGCAAGGTATCCGTGTTTCTATTAAGAATCAGTTGGCTTATAAGGGAAGTCTGGCCGGAGTAAGTTCAATTTCAGAAACAGAGATCGATGCCTATATCAGTGGCACGACAACACAAAAGGACTTCGTCGACCCGGTTAATGGTCAAAACAGCATCAAGGCTCAGAATGATATTACGGTTAAGTGGGATGAGAGCGCGACTAATGAGAAGAAATTACAACGTATCATTACACAGAAATGGATTGCGAACTTCCCGTTGTCTTGCGAGGCTTGGGCGGAATTTCGTCGTACAGGTTATCCGAAATTATTCCCGAACCGCGTGAATAAGAGTAATGGGGATATTGATACGAATGAACAGGTTCGTCGTTTATTGTATTCCGATAATGAGGATAATACGAATACCGTGGAATATCAAAAAGGTATCGAACTGCTGAACCAAGAGAATACGGGTTCGATCTCCGGTGATAAAGGTGGTACTCATGTATGGTGGGATAAAGCTGGTGCAGGTAATTTCTAATTGGCATTAATAGGTTTTATTGTTAAATAATATGTAATGAAAGGGCTTCTTCGAGTTTGCGAAGAGGCCCTTCTGAATTTTGTAGTACTTTAGAAGGATAAATCTAAGATTATATGATGAACAGATGTATTTATTTATTTTGTTGGCTTTGTCTGGCTTGCTGGTTAAAGCCCGTATCAGCGGAGGGGCAAGCCTTGTTGGTGATCCCGGAACCGGGAGAGAAAACCTTGATTCACTCAGATTGGTATGCCCGGAAAGCGAATGAAGTGAAAATGGATGGGAACCGGTTGAGCGCGGCGCCTTTGGATAAAACAGGATGGTTACCAGCCCGTGTGCCAGGCACGGTATTGACTACACTTTTGGAGAACCATATGTATCCGGCTCCCGAGTTCGGCTTGAATAACAATCTGATACCCGATATACATGAGGTCGGCAATGATTTCTATACTTATTGGTTTACTCGTCAGTTTACTATCAATAATTTACCAGAGGGACGTAATGTCTGGTTAAATTTCCGGGGCATTAATTATAAGGCGGAAATCTTTTTAAATGGTAAGCGGATCAATCGAAATACCCATGAGGGCATGTTCTTGAGGAAGACTTTTAATATAACCCCTTATCTTCGTACGGATGCCCCCAATGTATTAGCGGTATTGGTTTATCCACCTACACATGCCGGAAATCCGAATGGCGGACAAGGTGGCGATGGGCAGATCGCCCGGAATAATACGATGCAATATACGCCGGGCTGGGACTGGATACAACCGGTACGTGACCGGAATACGGGTATTTGGGATGAGGTCTCTATTACGACAACCGGGCCGGTATGCCTCTCCTCTCCTTATGTCGTGACCAAGGTACCCGGCGTACGTGATCCGGAAACGAAAACTCAAAGGGAGGCTTTTGTGAATACTTCTGTCGAGCTAGAGAATACCGGGAGCACTTCCTTAAAAGGACTATTGGTTTGTGAGACGAACGGAACCCGCTTAACCCAGCCGGTTACTTTATCGCCATTCGAGAAGAAAACGGTATCCTTGAATCCTTTAGCGGTAAAGAATCCTCGTTTATGGTGGCCTAACGGTATCGGTGAGCAGCCTTTATATGATATGAACTTCTCTTTTGAGATCGGGAATCAAGTGAGTGACCGTGAACGGTTGCGTTACGGTATCCGGGAGATTACTTCCGATAAATGCCCGGATAACGGGGGACGCCGTTTCTTCGTGAACGGACAGAAAATATACGTCACGGGTGGTAACTATATTAATTCCGATTGGCTGCTTCGTCTTTCTCCGGAACGTTATCGGGATGAGGTACGTTTCCACGCGGAAATGAATCTGCGTATGATCCGTGTATGGGGAGGTGCGTTGGTGGAACGGCCGGAATTCTATAACGCCTGTGATGAGTTCGGTATCTTAGTCTTTCAAGATCTGTGGGGCAGTGGTGATTGCAATGGCGCTTGGGAGGACCCGACCAAAATGGATTCCCGAGAACGTCGTTGGGAATATCCCGATAATCATGATTTATTTATCGCCTCCGTGGAAGATCAAGTGAAAATGATCCGTAACCATCCGAGTCTTTGTTTCTGGTGTGGGGCGAATGAATGGCCTTTAGCTAAAGATATCGATCAATGTTTGAGAAAGGAGGTTTTCCCCCGGTTAGATCCGGAGCGTCTTTTCGTGAGTTTCTCTACAGATACGTTGTTTACCCGGAATTATTTGGGGGATAATGGGGATGGTCCTTACGGTATACAAGAGCCGGAATGGTTCTTTAGCTTCCGTTCGCATCCGTTTAATCCGGAAGCCGGATCGGTTGGTTCCCCGGAGGTCGAGAGTATGCGGGAGATGATGACGGAACAGGATTTGGCCGGTTTCCCAAGGAAAGGTTTTACTCGTAATTATACGTGGCGGTATCATAAGGATCTGGGCTATGGCGATCATCTGGAGCGATATGGGGAGGTGAAGGATATCGAGACCTATTGTAAGTATGCCCAAGTCGTGAACTATGACCAATATCGTAGTTTTATGGAAGGCTGGGCCTCTCATATGTGGGATTGGTATACGGGTATCTTGATCTGGAAAACCCAGAATCCATGGACATCCTTGCGGGGGCAAATGTATGATTGGTCTCTCGATGTAAATGCTTCCTTGTACGGAACCCGGAAAGGCTGTGAGCCCTTACATGCCTATTATAACCCGGTAACCCGTAAGGCGGGATTGTTGAATACGACCCTGAAAGATTATACGGATTTATCGATTGTAGCCCGTATCTATAATCTGGAAGGTAAACTGCTTTGGGAGAAAGAGACGAGAGCGAGCGCCAAGGCGAATACGGTACAGGAATTATTGGATATCCCCGTTCCGGAAGGGATCCAAGGCGCTTATTTCTTACGGCTGGCTTTGAATGCGGACGTTCCCAATATTTATTGGCTGACAACCGAGCCGAAAGACTACACCAGCTTATCTCAACTTCCGAAGTCAAGACCGGGAATCAAGACCGAGATCAAGAAGGAAGGATCGAATTTCGTAGGTACAGTCCGTCTGAGCGCTGATTCGCAGATCTCGTTCTTCAACCGTATCAAGGTCTTTGATAAGGAGACAGGCAAACGAATCTTACCGGTACATTATTCGGATAACTATATTACGCTAATGCCGGGTGACCAACAAGAAATAAGCTTGGAGTTCCCTGCTAATCTGCCGGAGGAGCGAATACAAATCGTGGTGGATAGCTACAATTCTCCTTTGCCTTGACGTACGATCTCGAAATTATCCGTCGTGCAATCTATAACCGTAGAGGCTTCCAATCCTCCGAAACCGCCGTCGATTACGATATCCACTTGATGCTCGTATTTCTCGTGTATCAATTCCGGATCTGTCGTATATTCGATCACCTCATCCTCGTCACGGATGGACATGGTTAGGATTGGATTTCCCAAGGATTGTACCAATGTACGGGTAATGTTATTATCCGGTACACGGATTCCGACTTCTTTCCGGTTCTTGTAAATCTTTGGAAGCTCGCTGCTGGTGGGTAAGATAAAGGTGAAAGGACCGGGCAGATGTTTCTTCATCAGTTTGAAAGCGGCGTTGCTTACCTTGGCGTATTCACTAAGATTAGACAGGTCGTAGCAGATGATAGACAGGTTGCTTTTCTGTGGATTAACCCCTTTCATCTGACATATTTTCTCTACCGCACGCACGTTTAACGCATCGCAACCGATCGCGTAAACCGTGTCGGTAGGATAAACGACAAGGCCGCCGTCCTGCAGGACTTTGACGACCTTGTCTATTTCTTTTTGATTCGGATTCTCCGGATAGATTCTCACTAACATATTAGCCGTAGATAATGTGTCCGTTCTCGTCTGTATATTCCTCTAATCCTTTACTATATTGGTTCATGGCCCGGAGGCTCATACCCATGCTTGAGAAACCACCATCGTGGTATAGGTTCTGCATCGTTACCTTGCGGGTAAAGTCGGAGAACATCATTACGCAATAGTCCGCGCACTCGTCGGCGTTGGCGTTACCCAGTGGACTCATTTTGTTAGAAAAGTCCATCAAGTGTTCCATTCCCTTCACGCCACTACCTGCGGTTGTCATTGTCGGGGATTGGGAGATCGTGTTCACACGTACGCCTTTCTCACGGCCATAGATGTAACCGAAACTACGGGCGATAGATTCCAGCAGGCTCTTAGCGTCCGCCATATCGTTGTATCCGAAGAACGTGCGCTGGGCGGCCACATAACTTAATGCCACTACGGAACCATTCTCGGCGATAGCGTCTTGTTTCTTGGCTACCTGTAGCATCTTGTGGAAAGAGATAGCAGAGATATCCAACGTCTTTTCCAGCATTCCATAGTCCAGATCATCGTACGTACGTTTCTTGCGTACGTTCGGGCTCATACCGATAGAATGTAAAACGAAATCTATTTTACCACCTAATATTTCCACTGACTTCGCAAATACGGTCTCCAGATCCTCTACGCTGGTTGCGTCCGCCGGGATTACCTGCGCGTTCAACTTCTCCGCCAAAGCATCTACCTGACCCATACGAACAGCGATAGGCGTATTGCTTAACGTGATAGTCGCACCTTCCTCTACGGCTCTTTCTGCCACTTTCCAGGCGATAGACATATCGTTCAGAGCACCGAAGATAATGCCTCTCTTGCCTTTCAATAAATTATGACTCATACCTCTTGTTTATTAATTACGGCACAAACATACACAAAATGTGCAACATACGCAAATGAATATCATAGCCTGACATTTGAATATGTGCCTTGATATTAAAACAAGGTAGAGCTATTCTTTGTTGGCGGCTACTTCTTATTCCCGGAAATAAACCCTCTTTACCCGAGGCGAGATAGAAGTTAATATCTCATAAGGGATTGTTTTCAGTTTATCCGAAAGTTCGCTCACCGGTAGTTCGTCGCCGAAAATAATTACGGCGTCGCCTTCTTGCGCATGGATGTCGGTGACGTCGATCATGCAAGCGTCCATGCAGATGTTGCCGATAATCGGACAGCGTTGTCCATTGATCAAGACTTCCCCACCTCCGTTGCTGAAGTGGCGATCCAGTCCGTCGGCGTATCCGATCGGGATGATAGCGATCCGGGAATCACGTTTCACATAACTCATACGGCTATAACCGATCGAATCCCCTGCGGGTACGTTTTGTATTTGTAAGATCGTTGTCTTCAAGGTGCTGACATTCCGTAAGCCTTTTTGTCCGGATGCGCTTACTCCATATAAACCGATACCCAAACGTATCATATCCATTTGATAAGCGGCGAAACGCTCGATTCCCGCGGAGTTTAGGATATGTTTGATTACCTTATACTCTAACCCGCTTTCTAGTTCCCCTGCGGCTTTGGTGAATTTATCCAATTGTTGATGGGTAAAATCATCGAAGACGTACGAGTCGCTTCCGGCTAAATGAGAGAAGACCGAACGGGCGATAACCCCGGATTGCGCTCTCAAGCGTTCACAGATCGCCGGGACATCCTCCGGTTGAAACCCTAGGCGATGCATGCCGGTATCGATCTTGATATGGATAGGGTAAGAGGTGATCCCTCTGCGCTCGGTCTCCCGGATCATGGCATCCAATAGGCGGAAGCTATAGACTTCCGGTTCCAGATGGTTCTCGAACAAGACATTGAAACTGCTGAATTCCGGATTCATGACGATAATGGGGATCGAGATGCCTTCTTTACGCAATTCGGCTCCCTCGTCGGCTACCGCCACGGCCAGATAGTCGCAACGATGTTCTTGAAGGGTCTTCGCCAACTCGTAAGAGCCGGCTCCATAACCGAAAGCTTTTACCATACAAACCATCTTAGTCTCCGGCTTTAGCTTGGAACGATACTGATTGAAGTTGTGTACGATCGCGTCCAGATTTACCTCTAGGATCGTCTCATGCACTTTCTTCTCCAACAACTCGGAGATCTGCTCGAAATGGAAATGGCGGGAACCTTTAATCAAGATCAACTCATCCTTGAATTTCTTGAAGGAAGGAGACTTGATAAATTCCTCGGTGGTCGTGTAAAACTCCTTCTCGATCTCGAAGACGGAAGCATATTCCTTTAAGTCGCGGCCGATACCGATGATACGATCTATCTTCTTACGGCGAACCAAATCGGCGACCTTCTTATATAGAGATTTCGGCAAGGTGCCCGATTGAAGGATATCGGAGAGGATTAAAGTGCTCTTTAATTGCTTGCCTACCCGGCGGCTTTGTTGGAAATCGAGCGCGATATCCAAGGAGTTGATATCCGAGTTATAGGTATCATTTATCAACAGGCAATTGTTGATACCTTGCTTTACGTCCAATCGCATAGCCACCGGCTCAAGATGCAAGAATTTCGTTACGTCGTTTACGCTGGTGGGTTTTAGGTAAAGCATAACCGCCATACAATGGATCACGTTCTCGATAGAAGCGTCGTCCGTGAACGGAATGGTAACGACCCGGTTGAAGCCCAGTAAAGTACAGTGAATGATCGTCTCAAACTCTTTCTTATCGATAGACTCGATAAACAAAGGAGCCTCGGAGTCCGTACGGCTCCATGCGATCGCTTTATGGGAAAGGCAAGCCGATTCGATACAATTGGCGATAAATAAATCATCCCCATCATAAATAATGGCTTCGCAATCATTGAAAAGCGTCAGCTTCTCCATACATTTCTGATTGGAGGAGAGGAAATTCTCTTGATGAGCCTCCCCGATATTCGTGATGATACCGATCGTGGGGGCGATAATGGGTTGCAGGCGTTCCATCTCGTCCGGTTGTGAGATACCGGCCTCGAAGATGCCCAGTGTATTTTTCTCGCTCATCTGCCATACCGAGAGAGGAACCCCCAACTGGGAGTTGTAGCTCCGGGGCGAACGTACGATGTTGAACTCGTTATGCAGCAGTTGATAGAGGAATTCCTTTACGATCGTCTTTCCGTTGCTACCGGTAATGCCGATCACGGGGATGTTGAATTGCTTCCTGTGGTGGGTGGCCAGCTTTTGTAAAGCCCGTAACGTATCTTTTACGATCAGGAAGTTTGCATCCTTCATGCTCTCGAACTCCGGTAGCATATCGCTTACCACGAAGTTGCGAACACGAAGTTTATAGAGTTCCTGTATATATCTATGTCCGTCGTTCGTCTTGGTTTTCAAGGCGAAGAAGAGGCTTTGTTCCGGGAAGGAGAGACGACGGCTATCTGTCAACAACAAACTGACCGTATCGTCAAGCAATTGGTTTGTTTTAGCACCGATAACTCTTGCTATTTCTTTAATTGCGTATTCCATTCTTTTATTTTAGTTTAGACTTTACTATTTCGATCTTTTTTCTGATATCAAAGGAAGGAATTTTCTCGCTAATTCGTTCCATCTTTAACAAAGTTTGAAGGATAAACCGCTTATAGGCCTCGCTATCCGGTTGAAAAGGCTTATGGTTAATAGCTTTTTGGATATCGCCCCATTCTTTAAGGATTGCCGAAGTGTCTGTGGATAAGAAATTTTCGATAAAACGTTGCCAAATATAATCAATGGCCAATGGGGAGGGATGGAGCATATCGTCCGCATAGAAACGATAATCCCGGAGCTCGTCCATAAGGATCTCATAAGCGGGGAAGTAGGCGATTCGGTCGGGATAATCTTTCTGTAAGGCATCCGTGGCTAGCAATAGGGTGGCTTTGCTGAGTTGGTTCTCGTGCGCCCCGTCTTTCCAGTGGCGGATCGGACTTACGGTAAATAAGATTTTCAAGGCGGGATTTTGTTCCCAAAGGGCTAGTAACAGAGGTTTCCAGTCCTCGACGATCTCTTGCGTGGATAATCGTTGCCGATCGAACATCTTTTCCGGTAGCTTATGGCAATTCGACACGATTCGCCCGTCGCTCTTGAGGCGGTACACGAAAGCGGTTCCCAACGTGATTACCAACCGGGTCGCTTTTCGCAGGAAATCGGAAGATTGGGATAAGCGGCTGTTTATATGGTCTAGGCATTCTTCTTCCGAGGAAGCGGAGAAACGGCTATGATGGGTAAAACTATGGTATATGCCCTCATGCTGGAATAAATCGCCGGGAGTGAAACGCTCCGGGCGTAGCAGCATCCGCAATCCTTCCGCTACGGAAGCCGGGTTATACAGAGTACCGAATGGGTTTATATCTACGGAGAATTTATTCTCTTCCAGCTTCCGCCCGATATTCTCGGCGAAGCAGGAGCCCATCATCACGACCCGGTCCTCATACGAGAAAGAGAATCGTGCTTTCGGCAACAGGATTCGGGTATAAAGTTCCATATTTACTTTTTCGCAAAAGTAGATATATGTTTACGGAAATGCAAATAAGGAAGGTGTTTTAGGGGAATAATGTAACAATGCCCATTGTAAGGTTGTTAGGATGGGCAGTATAAGGAGCTTACGATGGGCATTGTTGCGACCTTATAATGCCTATTGGCGGAAGGTCGGGAGTGATACTATAAAAGAACGGCGGTAACTTGTTGAGTGTTACCGCCGTTGGTCGTAGCCTTTGCCGGGGCTACGCTTCATCTCCCATCGTTGCCATATATTCTTTCCATAAGGAGTCTATGTCGTAATCATTGCCGAGCGCATATTTCACGCCACCATCGAACGACCAAGGAATAACCTCTAATGTGCTTCGGTTGAACTTCCGCAGGAAATCCGGGCTCTTGGTTTGAGTAAGCCATGCGAGGAAGAAGCCTGTCGTGCGGTAACCATCCATATAATGGCCGCCTTTGGGACGATCTTCCAAGGTAAAACCGCCGTTCAGGTATCTTACGGCATCCGCCACACCTTCTATCATAGCCCAGAAAGTCTTATTAGTCCCATAGCTACCTATGCCTTGAGGCTCCAATTGGAAACCATGCGTCAGCTCATGGTATAATACGCCACGGGTCTCGTAATCCACTTTCGCGGTGTCATTATTGGCAAAACTTTTCTCGATCCATTTCGTGCTGTATACGATACTGATGGAAGGGGGCGCTCCGTCTTTTGCGGATACCCCGTCGTATTCCTTTAATGTATAGTGGATATCCTCGATGCCCGGGATACTATCTTCCGGAGTGAAATAAAGCGTCTCTACGACCTTGCGGGCGTGCTTGGTAATATAAGCTTCCGGATCAGGGATAACGGCGGCATAGATCGCCGAGCCCTTAGCCTCGGGGGAAAGATTCTTGAAATCGATCTTTCCGATGTAATAATTATCCCAAGGATTTGAGGTGGCTTCCGCTACTGTAGCCGCCTGTTCCTTTTTGCCGGAGCAAGCGATGCAAGTCCACAGCAGGAAAGCACCGCTGATTAATTGTTTATACTTCATGAGTCTTGTCTGTTTTTTCTGATAAAATGGGTTAATCCGTCAGTGAATAAGGGCGATCCTCTCCGTTGAACAATCGCTTTTTGTTCGGGCTGGAAGTCATCTCGAAAGTGAGCGTTCCACCGTTCATGATGTCATCCTGCGTGATGTATCCTTTGGTATAGGGTTTCCCGTTTAGCTTTACCGCTTTTACATAACGGTTCTTGTCGCTGACTTTATTGGCTTTTACCTCGAAAGTCTTACCATTCTCCAAGCGGACCTTCATATAGGGAAGGTAAGGAGCGCCTAATACGTATTGATCCGTACCCGGGCAAACCGGATAGAATCCCATGGCGGAAAGGATATACCAAGCGGACATCTGGCCGCAGTCGTCGTTACCGCAAAGGCCGTCGATATTGTTGCGATACATCTTATTCATGATCTCACGTTGCCAGTATTGGGTTTTCCAAGGCTGGCTGGTCCATGTGTATAAAAATGGGATGTGATGGCTGGGTTCGTTGCCGTGTACATAACCTCCTAGTAATCCTTCTTTGGTTACGTCTTCGGTCTCGGCAAAGAACTCATCGGGAAGATGCATCGTGAATAAGGAATCCATTTTAGTGATGAATGCTTGCTCGCCTCCCATCAACTGAATCATACCATTGACATCTTGAGGGACATAGAAGGAATAATTCAAGGCATTTCCCTCGATAAACCCTTCACCGTGCGTGCTTAACAAACTGAAGTCCTCTTTGAATTTACCATTCGTATAACGGGGACGGGCATATCCGATCGAGGTATCGAATACATTCGCGTAATTGGACGCACGCTTTTTATAGGTATCGGCCACGGATCGATTTCCCACTAATAAAGCTGTATTATAGATTGTCCAATCATCATAAGCATACTCCAAAGTCAAGGAGCCTGCGCTACCGTTGCGATCTAAAGGAACATAACCTAATTCCATAAACTCTTTGGTTCCCTCATAATACGGAATCGTAGAGCTGCTGATCATCGCTTTTAATGCGGCGTCTTTATCGATCGGTAATCCTTTGGCGATAGCATCTGCCAAGACAGAGACGGAATGATAACCGATCATGCACCAGTTCTCGTTTGCCATATGGCTCCAGATCGGCAAGGCATGATGAACGCTTTGCTCGCAATGTTTCAACATAGATTTGGCGATATCCGTGTTAACTTGTCGGTTGATGATATTGAACAGGGGATGTAGGGCACGATAGGTATCCCATACGGAAAAAACCGTATAGTTCGTGAATCCGTCCGCTTGATGGATATTATGGTCGAGTCCGCGGTATTGACCGTCAACGTCCGTATATACGCAAGGATTGATCATCGTGTGATACAAGGAGGTGTAAAGCATAGCCAATTGATCATCGCTTCCTTTCGCGTCGATGACGGAGAGCGCTTTATTCCAAGTATCGGAGGCTTTGGCGGCTAATTGGTCGAAGTCCGCACCGGAAGCCTCGGCACGTAGATTTTTTAAGGCTCCCTCGGTGCTGACTCCGGAAAGGGCGACTTTCACTTCCAACTCATCAGACGTTTTCGGATCGAAATCAAAATAAGCGACGATCTTACGTCCTCCGATATCCGGGAAGTTCTCTTTCATATTGAACTTGGCATAACCGCCCCGATAATTAACTTTCGCTTTCTCTTCGCATCCGTAATGCGTGATCGGTTTGGAGAAAGACATGGCGAAATAAGTATAGTTGGTACGTGCCCAACCGTTTGTGATACGATAGCCGGTTACCAGCGTATCGTTCTCTACGCGAATATTGGTCCAAAGAACTTTGCCGTCATAGTTATAGATCCCGTGAATCATATCAAGGATAATGCGTTGGTTCTCACTGTTCGTAGGGTATGTGTATTTGTGGATGCCGACCCGTTGGGTGGTGGTCAGTTGTGCCTTTACGCCATAATCGGTGAGCATCACCTCGTAGTATCCGGGACGGGATATCTCGGTGCCATGCGAGAAACGGGAACGGTAACCGCCATCGGGATTCGTGGCCGTTCCGGGGTTTAGCTTCAACGTTCCGGTGGTAGGCATAATCAAGATATCCCCGAGGTCGGAGTGGCCGGTACCGCTGAAGTGGGTGTGGCTGAAACCTACGATGCTACTGTCTTTATGTTGATAACCCGCACAATACTCGTAGGAGCGAGGTTGGTATTTACCATCTACGTTGTGTGGTATGGTATCCGTATCCGGACTGAGTTGTACGAGTCCGAAGGGTACGCAAGCACCCGGGAACGTATGTCCCATTCCATTCGTCCCGATGATCGGGTTTACAAGATCAACTACACTGGTCTGTGCGATCGCTACTGTTGAGCTGGCTGCCAGAAAGAGGCAACACATCGATTTCTTGAGATTTATCATGTCGTATCAATTAGTTAGAAAAGGATGAAACATAAAAGGTCACCTTTGATAGTTCCAAGGATAACCTTTGATAGTGACAAAGGTAACCTTTTATATTTTCAGATCAATAAGTATAGTAGTCCTCTATCATTGTCAAGTGCTAATTTGTTAATAATGGATTTCTACTATACTTAGTTGATATTTAGAACAATGAGTTAGCCTCGTTCGGAGATAAGTTTGCGTTAGCATCCAATTGTCTTTGCGGAATAGGGAAGATATTACGCTTTGGTTCGTTGGATGCAGTCTTGTCCCACCAAGAAGTGGTTACGAACTTGTTAAAACGAACCAAGTCTGTACGGCGGATTCCTTCGAAAGCAAACTCTCTACCTTTTTCGGCTAAGAACTCATCCATTGTCAATGTAGCGGTCGTATATTTCGCTTTCTCCCAATCCTCTGCCTTGAAAGAACGTTGACGAACGCTGTTGATCATATCTACCACTTCTTGCGTTGCTTTGCCTCCGTTCTTACGCATCAAGGCCTCCGCTTTGTTATAGATAACCTCGGAATAACGGAACATCACCCAGTCGTTGTTCATATCGCCGGTAGTACCCGGTTGGATTTCATACTTGATAGAGCGAGCGCCGCTGTTTTCTTCGCCCTCGGTCATGGACTTAATGTAGTTTACGAATACCAAATCCTGCCCATTGTACTCCTCTGAACCTTTCAAAGGCTCTGCGGTCGTGTCGTAGTAGTAATTACCGTTTTCATCTACTTTGCGAGGATATTGCTTACCGATCAAGAAACCCTCAATTTTTCTCAAGTCGTTGTCAGCGAATGAGTCATAAAAGGTCGGTTGTGTCACCAAGCCGTTCCAAGGACCGGATTGCAAATCCCAGCCAGTTTGGTGTGCGTAATGCAACCAACGTTGATACCAGCCCATTCCTTTGGCATATACTTCATCATACACGATTGACCAGATGATCTCGGTAGATCGCTTGTCGTTATCCGCACGGAAAGTGTCGTTCCACTTCTTATCCAATGCGAAACCTCCCTTAGCTAATTCATCGCAAGCTGCGATACAATCATCCCAGCGTGCTTGTCCAGTATAAATTTCCGCATTCAAATAGAGACGAGCCAATAATGCGTAAGCCCCCCATTTGGATACACGTCCGTAGGTCTCTGTTTTACTCTCTGACAAAGAAGGAATACTCTCGTTTAACTCTTTTTCGATCCAAGCGAATAACTCTGCGCGAGATTTGGAGGAAGGATTGATTTCACCGATTTTCTCGCAAATTGGAGCCGTACCGAACATATCCATCACATACCAATAACAGTAAGCGCGATATACACGCATCTCCGCTTGTGCTTGTGCTTTAGACATTGGAACTTGGAGTGCTTCAAAATCTATATTCTCTGTATCTGTAAGGAAGTTGTTAGCATATCCGATACCTTCAAATAATTTTTTCCAAGCATCCACTACTTGACCATCCGTAGGAATCCATTGATGGCGGTGTAAGCGAATCCAGTCTCCATTGTCATAGCCGTGGCGACCTTTTTGAGGCCATGCGGCACAGTCGGAAGATAACTCGTTACATGACCAAGGCGATTGGGCTACTTGCATGGTTCCACAGAAGTGCCCCCATGGACGCATCATGGCGGCCATTACCTCGCCTGCATTGTTGTAGTAATTTTCAGCGATTACCGAGCTATGTATTTCCTCTGTCAGGTCCGTACAAGAGGTAAATGCGGTAGCTCCCAGCAATAATGAAATTGCGCATATATTTTTTAAAGCTTTCATTGTATTGTCTTAAATCTATTGTTACTTAATTAGAATCCAAAATTAACGCCAAACGTGAAGGTACGGGTGGTGGGATAAGATCCGCGCTTCTCTATACCTGCTTGTAGTCCTGTTACGTTTACGTCAGGGGTTAAACCTGAGTATCCTGTAATAGTCGCAAGATTGGTGACATTACCATAAATACGTAAGTTGCGCACATATTTATTATTTTTGAAGTTGAATGTATAACCTAGTGTCACGTTATCGATCTTCAAGAAGTTCCCTTTCTCTAGATAATAAGAAGAGAACAATGGTTGCTCTGTTACCTTGTTCTTCAAGGCATCCTTATATACGTTTGTGCCAGACTGATCGATATTAACAGTCGTTCCGAAATAAATAGCACCCTCGTTCAATACGTCATAATCAAACATACCGCGCAGGAAGAAGCTGAAGTCAAAGTTCTTATAGGTAAATGTGTTCTGTAAGCCAGCCTTGAATTTCGGCAAACCATTACCGATAAAGGTACGGTCAGCGTCAGACAGACCTTCCTTTCCGTCTATGTCGCGAAGATTCCAAGTTCCGTCCGGATTGATACCATCGCATACATAACCGAAGAATGACGCGATCGGCTGTCCTTCTTGTAGGCGGTAAGCCTTGCCCGGGTTACCCGGAGAGGGCAGGTCATATTGATCCTCGTAAGAAGATTTGTACACGTCGTTAGACAAAGATGTCAATTTATTATTCTCGTATGAGAACGTGAAATTAGCCGTGTAAGAGAAATCCTTAGTCTTTACGACCTCTGCGTTTAATGCTAATTCTATACCTCTATTTCTCATCGTGCCTACGTTGGTGGTGATCGTGTTGTAGATCAAGGATGGCTGTTGGGCATTGTAGCTACTGATCAAGTCGCGAGTCGTACGACTATACCAATCGATCGTACCATTTAGGCGTCCACCTAGCAAGCCGAAGTCGAAACCGATGTTCAAGGACTCATTCTTCTCCCATTTCAAATCCGGATTCGGGTTGATATTCGGACCGTAAGTGGCGGTTAGCCATGAACCGGTGTAAGCGTTCCAAGCTCCAGCACCTGTGCCGTAGGTAGCGAGAGACATATATGGATCGGTAGGTAGACTACCCGTGATACCGAAACCGGCACGGAATTTCAATACGTCGAATACTTCTTGGCTCTCCATGAAGTCCTCACGAGAGATCATCCAGCCTGCGCTGACAGAGGGGAACCAAGCCCATTTGTTGTTCGCTCCGAACTTTGTGGAACCTTCACGGCGGATAGAGGCGCTGGCCATGTATTTACCGTCGTAATTATAGTTGGCGCGGGCGAAGAAGGCGATCAGTTTGCTGGTCTCTTTTTTACTCTTCATCTCGGCCTTACCATCTTTTAGGTAACCGCCGGCTTCTAGGTTATTGGTACCGAATACGTCCGTCAAGAAGTTCTTGTTCTCGGCGCTGAATTGCTCGTATTCAAAATCTTGGTAACTGTATCCCAGCAAACCGGTAATATTGTGTACGCCGTTGATGGAAGTATTGTAGTTTGCTGTCCATTCAGTGGTACGGTTGGTATTCTGATAATATTCTTTTTTGGCGCGTCCGTTTGTACCGTCTTTATATTGGCTATATTCCTCACGCATACTATAATCGTTAGTTAATGCGTCGTTCTTCTCCATAGCGAAGAAAGCGGCGGCTGTCAGACCGGGGATAATCTCATATTGAGCCTTGAAGTTCGCCAATAAATTCTTGAATTCCTTTTTCTTGGTACGCTGGTATATGCGGGCTACCGGGTTGAAATCTTCGTAACCGCTGTAAGTTTCCCAGAAGGAGCCGTCTTCCTTATAAATAGGCATCGTCGGGTTGATACGGATCGCCTGGTATAATATGCCGTAATTAGGGATATCTCCTACCTTATCCACATCATCGGAAACCGCGTCCACTTTCACGAAAGAGTTTGCTAGATTGAAAGAAAGCTGTAGTTTATCATCAAACGCACGGTGGTTCACGGCGATAGAGCCATTGATCGTTTCACGGCTGGTGTTACGGATCATACCATCATTCTTTTTGTAATTTAAAGAAGCGCGATAGTTTGTCTTACCATTACCACCAGTAGCGGTCAAGTTGTGTACATGGGTGAAATTACTCTTATTCAATAAAGCGTCGTAATGGTTATCCCGTCCACCAAAGTCGCGGATATTGGCGTTGTTGGTTTCCTTGCCATAAGCGACGAACTCGTCTCCATTTAAGATTTCCGGCCGTTTATAAACCGCCTCGTGCATGATATATCCAGAGTAATCCACTTGAGTAGTTCCGGCTTGCGGATGTCTCGTGGAGACGATGATCACACCGTTATTACCCCGGGTTCCGTAGATAGCGGCTGCGGAACCGTCTTTCAATACGTCGATCGCCTCGATATCCTCGGGTGCGATAGCGTTCAAAGAAGTCATATTACCCGGCATACCGTCAATAATAACGAGAGGCTCATTGCTACCTTTCAGAGATGAGGCACCACGCATCTGTACTTTTACCTCGCCATTCGGGTCGGTGCTACCACGTGATACAGTCAGACCAGCTACACGTCCTTCCACCAATTGCATCGGGTTCACTACCGGTGCCTTGTTAAAGTCGGATGCTTTCACGCTGGTAACGGATGAGGTGATCTCACCTTTCTTTTGGGAACCGTAACCTACGACTACTACCTCGTCTAGTGTCTCAGAGTCTTCAGCTAAGACTATGTTCAATGTTTTTTGCCCGGTATAACGAACTTCTTGGGATTTGAAGCCGATGAAGGAAAATACCAATGTGCTGTTATCCGGCACATCCAAGGTGAAATTTCCGTCAAAGTCCGAAGCTGTTCCGTTCGTGGTTCCTTTCACAACAATACTAACGCCAATCAGAGGTTCACCCTTTTGGTCTTTTACTACACCTTTAATGGTTGAACTTTGCTGTGCGATCTGATGAATCTCCATGTTTCCCATTTCAGGAACAGTAGAATCTTCGGCCGCATAAGAAGACTGAAACATTAAAGATAAACAAAGTAACAAAGAGGTTCGTCCACCTAATAAAGTCAGGCATTTCCTCGTCTTACCTTCACTCTTTTTTTTCATAAAAACATTAAATTAAAAGTTAATAATGTGCTTCCCGAAGGAAGAATACACACAAGCGGTTTGCTTTGTTATTCGACAGCAATATTAATAGGTCTTAACGAATTGAAGAGTGCTTTGAAATACCGAAGAAGTGTCATGAAATGCATATGGCAGATTATGATACTCTTTTGGTTGATTATGACACTATTTAGGAATCAATGATTTATGCCTCTTTTGTGCGGTATTCTTTAGGAGTCATGTTATATTTACGGGCAAACTCCCTATAGAAGTATGATTTGTTAGAAATCCCTACATTATAAATAATTTCCTGAACGCTCATGTTGGTATTTACGAGTAATTGCGCTGCATAGTTTAACCTATAATCCTTTATAAAATCACTCGGCGTCATGGTAGATATTTTCTTGAAACGGCGATATAAGATGCGGGTGTTTATATTCAGTGCGTCCGCTACCAGCTCGGGACCGAGTCCTTCCTTGCTGACATTTTCTTTGATGATAGCGGTTACGGCGTCAAGGAATTCCTTGTCTTCTTGATGTAATAATTGCCCTTCCGTATATTGATAAGCACTTTCCGGAGAATAGAAATACTCTTTTAATTCTCTTTGATTTGTCATCAATCGGTTCACGACGGATAGGAGAACTGTTGGCGAGAAAGGCTTGGTTAGATAGGCATCCGCTCCGATATTAAGTCCTGCCGCTTGCTCTTGGTCTGATATTTTGGCAGATACGATAATAAGCGGGATATGACGGGTATATCTATTTTCCTTGATAAGAGAGATCAATTCCAATCCGTCGATATTAGGCATCATGATATCGGTGATGATAAGGGAGGGAGTGTATTGCTTGAGGAATTCCAGAGCCTCCTCCGCATTATAAGCTTCCTGAACCTGATATTCGGAAGAGAGGGTTTCCGTGATTAGCCAGACGATGTCTTTATGATCGTCGATAACGAGTATCATCGGTTTATCTTCCGTCTCTTTTTGTGCCGTATGTGAGATTTGCGGCTTTTGTATATCCGTGTTTGGGGAAGGAAGCGATACGGGAATATCTTCGTCTATCGTGTCGTCTGAGCTCTCCTCTACGATGCCAAAAGGTAAGGTAACTGTAAATTCAGCATATTGGCCGACCTCACTCTCTATGTCGATTTTACCACCTAAGGATTGTACGAGGCTGTGGCAGATAAATAAGCCGAGGCCATTCCGTGTCGTATTTTGCCTGTTATCATCGTTATCCATCGTGCCAAGGATACGATATCGGTCGAAAATATTTTGCATGTCTGCCTCCTCGATTCCTTTGCCGGTGTTGTAAACTTTAAGGACGAGGAAGTTCTCCTCCTCATGTAAGGAGATACGAACCGTGCCCCCGTCTTCCGTATACTTAAATGCGTTGGAAATCAGATTTGCTAGGATCTTCTTGAAATAGACGGAATCCGTATTCCAATAAAGCTCTTTGGGAGCATCGATCTTGAATTGGATTTGGTGTTGCTCGGATAGTGGGTAAAACCATTCGAATTGAGTTCGCAAAAGAGAGGATACGGATACTCTCCGGATGTGCGTATGACTGAATCCAGCGTCTTCCGCTTTCCGGAAATCAAGGATTTCTTGGATAAGCCCGTTCAGTTCCTCTACATTTTCCCGGAGGACTGAAGTGTATTTTTCTAATGTCTTGTCTTTTGAGGTGGCGGCATAGGCTTGGATATAATTCTCCACGCCATTGATCAAGGTAAGCGGGGTACATAACTCATGCGTGATATGGGTAAAGAAATTCAGCTTAGACTCGTATAGCTTCTCTTTTTGCTCCTCCTTGATCTTGTCTGCTATTTGTTTCTGTTTCTTTAGTATTTGGTAATGGATGCGATAGATGGCAATGATGATTAAAACCGTACCGATAAAAAGATACGTGAAAATAGCTAATGAGCTTAGATAAATAGGAGGTAATACCTTGATAGGTAGGGTGTATTCTTTTGCCGACGAATCAATGACATCGTTACGATAACGGACTTTCAGCAAGTATTCCCCGTACGGGAGGTTCATGAAAGTTACCTTGTTTGTCTTTTGCAATTTTTCCCAAGAGGAATTATAGTTGACCAACTGATACGAATACTCGTAATTCTCCCCGTTGATGTAATCCGGAGCGACGAACGCAATCGTTAACGATTGCACATCAGCCGGAACCGTTACACCGTTCCGGCTGATGTCCTTATATAATGGAAGGATTTGTTTATCCATTTGCAACTCGAAGAAACTTAATTCGGGTTGATAGGTATGCTCCGGCTCCGTTTGTTTATTTACCCAGACTAATCCGTTGATGCCTCCAAAGAATAAACGCTCGGAGTATGGGCATTTCCAATAAGCGTCATCAGAGAATTCCGTGACGCTAAAATAAGGTTGATGATAATTATGGAAAAAATTATTCCGGGGATTATATTTGGTGAGACCTTTATTGGTGCTTAACCAGATACAGCTATCATTCCCCTCATGAATGCCATGGATCATGTCGTTTGCGATCCCGTTGCTTTTATCGAATTGGCGTAAATGTATCTTTCCTCTTTTAAATTTAATCCGGGTAAGTCCGGAGCTGGCGCCTGCATAGAAAGTAGAATCCTCGGTCTGGCATACAGATAACACGTCTCCAATGGCCGGATTCCTTAAATTGTTGGTTTGCAGGAACTCATATTTCTGGTTGAATATGTTAAAACTAATAACCCCATAACCGCCACGACTCCCGAGAAATAAGGTCGAGTCGTTATCATATATCATGGATTGAATCTCTTTGCAGGTATTCTCCCCGTTTTTTAGCGGGAAGGTTTGTATCTTACTGATTGTAGGCGTGACTTTATCCATACGTAAAGTAACCTTCAGTAATCCGTTGCCGGTTGTCGCCAACCATAATGTCGAGTCGTTTACCTCACAAATAGAATGGATATAGCGGATAGGGGGAGTGTCCTCTTGCTGCGGGATCGTCTTTATTCGATTTTCTTTATAAGAATAATAACAGAGCCCCGGGCCTTCCGTACCGATCCAGATACAAGGATGGAATTCGCTTCTCTGGAAGCTATATACCCGGTTGCTGGATAATCCGTCGGCGGTGGTGAAATGCGTGATAGCGCTTTGTGGAATCGCCTTTTTGTTTGGGTAAGTGTCATAGGCTTGTATCCGGACAATTCCGTCTCCTTTTGTCCCGAACCAAAGGGATCGATCATTGTCTGTATATAAAGAACGTATGGGGTTCTGTATATTAATCGGTAAATCCTTGAGTAAGATAGAGCCGAAAAGATCGGGTTTATCGTAAAACATCCGTATGCCTTGTCCATCGGTCCCTACCCAAAGAATCTCCTGTCTTTTATCGTTCATCAGGCAAAAGATACCGATGCCCGTGTCTATCGTGTTTTCCGGTTGGCTTAGGTCTAGAATATTGCCGTTACGGAAAACGATATACACATTGGATTGGAAGGTGCATATCTTGATGATGTTACCATATTGTTTTGTCATTTCAGGCAGATCGAACAGGAATTCTTTCCCCTTTCCGTCTACATGCTGTCGATATAATTTATTGTCGGTATCTACTATGAAAATATGATTATTCTCGTAAAATGCGGATAAGATCGGTTTATTATGGAATTGGCGTTCTTCCGATAGCAAATTAAAAGTAGTATCGGAGAAATCCGGAGTCAACTTTTTCAGTATGCCCGAGGCTAATAATAAATAAAAATGTCCGTCCGTCCCGGCGAATAAGGTACGTACGGTTTGAGGGCCTACTCCTTCTCTCGGCAGGTCCCGGAACCCATCGCTAGATGGGGTGTAGCAAGAGATTCTGTTTTCCTTACAAATAGCGAGCGTGATGCCGGATGAATCGGAGGCCAATAGATCGCATTCCATGTATCCGGGGAAAGACTCGGTGACTTTCCGTTCTTTTAGTGAGAATTTATTGATACCTAAAGAGGTTGATATCCATAAAAAGCCGGGTTCTGCGTCGGATATTTTGTGAATGATATTACTACAAAGAGAGTTTTTGTTATTTAATTCGAAACGATATACATACGTATCTTTTCCGTTGTATAAGTTAAGTCCGTCGTAAGTCCCGATCCACAAATAGCCATCCGGATCTTGATGCATGCAAATAATAGCGTTATTTGAGAGATCAACCATAGAAGTTTTATGCAATACGGTTGAGGCAAATAGGTCTGTTTGCGTGATCAATATAAGGAAACTGGTTAACGCTAGAATAAGCCTTGTGAATCTCATGTATTTAAGATTTAGTGTTTGTTTTCAGCGCAAAGATAATATCTTTATGAACGAACAGAAAAGAATTCACTTTTTTGTTTACTTTTGCAAAAAGCAGGGCTTTCGTATAAATTAGAATGTCTGACGTATGATAATACGAAATAAAGTAAGTGACAGATGGAACAATGTGAAGAGAATTCTCAAGAAAATGACGATGTGATAATAGAGAAAGAAATTTCTAAATTAATAGAAGAACAGCGTTTATTTACGGAGAGTATATATGCTTGTCTGCCGGTGGGTATTGAAATTTATGACGCACATGGTGTGCTGCGTAGTATAAACGACCATGCGTTGAGGATGTATGGTGTGGATGACCGGACATCGGTGGTGAATATAGTCAATCTTTACAAAAGTCCATTTGTTGATTCAGAACTTTTAGCTCGGATACAATCGGGTGAAGATATTTCCTTGGAGTTTGAGTATGATTTTGATCGGGTTAATAAGGATGCATATTATTCTTCCCATAATAAAGATACGATGATCTATGGGGTTAAAGTTATCCCGATATGGAGTAGAAAAAAACATCTTATCGGACATATATTACTCGCAAATGATATGACTTCCGTGAAAGAGGTGGAATTCCGTACGGAAGAAAGCAAGAAAAATCTGGAGATGGCCATGAAAGCGGCTAATATGGCTTCTTGGGTATATGATGTGAATAAAAAGTTTTTTAATCCATTATATGGACTAACCGTAGCCAAAAAAAATATGCCAATGGAGGCGGTACTGGATATTTTGCATCCCCAAGATCGAGCTCCGTTAATCCGGCTCTTCTCTCAATTGATAGGAAATGAGATAGAACAAGGACAAATGACTTTGCGTTTCTATAACGAGCAAGAAGAGATGTATCGTTATTATGAGAGCCGGATGCGCCTATCGACAGAACATCGTGGAAAATTGCAGATCATCGGGACACAAATGGATATAACCGAAAGGTTGCAAATGGCCAAGAAAGCGCAGGATCTGATCGCAAAACGTGATCTGGCCATGAAAGTCAGTAATATTGTTCATTGGGATTTTGATGTAAATTCCCAGAAATTCGAATCTTATAATGATCCGATCAACGATTACGTTTCAGATCGGTTATTGACCGTTTCGGAGTATATGGATGTTATATACCCCGAGGACCGGTCTGTTTTTTACGACGCAATGCAATCCCTGATAGCTGGAAAGAATGTCACCATCAATTTTACCTGTCGCATACAAACCAAGTATGATGAGACTTGGCAGTATTGTGATTTTATGGGTGTCCCTTTCGATCAAGATGAAAATGGAGATATAATACGCTATACGGGATTCAGGCAAAACATTCCTAAGATCCAGCAATTGAATCGGGAACTTAAAGAAAGAAATTACAAGATAGAGCTTTCTTTCAAGACGGTTGGTATGTCGTATTGGGATTTTGATGTAAAAAGCCTGAAATTCAGTGCTTTTAATGATCCTATCAATGATTTTTATTCGGAAAAGACAATCACTCCCGAGGATTATTTGAACGCTACACATCCGGATGATGTGGTTTTTGTGCGGAAATATATGGAGCATATGTTCCGGGGCATAGATAAAGATTTCAACGTTAAATATCGTTCCAAAACCAAATGGGATGACGAGTGGCAGACCTTATTGGTTACTGGAATCCAGGTTGAAAGAGATAAAGAAGGCCATGTGACTCGCTATACCGGTATTACGATCAATAATACGAAGTGGG
>ENA-ORTG01000478-ORTG01000478.1-human-gut-metagenome-genome-assembly--contig:-NODE-478-length-43139-cov-6.108323_pt1 | contig 43139 bp, 56 predicted proteins | sample MGYA00241906_ERZ509176 | MGnify/ENA primary metagenome ERZ509176 (study PRJEB26280, sample SAMEA2338811) | human gut metagenome | biome: human gut; feature: human-associated habitat; material: faeces...
TAATAATATTTGTTGTCTAGTATTTAATATTGAGTCTTCTGCTTCAATATTCTTTTTTTCAAATTGGCTTTTTAGCATTAATGAAAATCCACTGTATACTATAAATAGTATTAATAGTATTCCAAAGCATTTGTTTGAAGAAAAAATGCCAGAAAAAAGATTAGAGCAATTATTACTTCCGGATAATGTTGTTGAAACATGTAGAGCAATTATTGAAGAACAGATAAGAGCAGATTTGCTTAGATCTTATGGGTTGGAACCAAGAAATAAAATTTTGCTTATAGGTCCACCAGGAAATGGCAAGACATCCTTAGCGGAGGCAATTGCGGAAGCTCTTATGGTGCCACTTATTACTGTAAGATATGATACAATTATTGGAGAAGGTGGCGTTAATTTATCTGGTGGTCAAAAGCAAAGATTAGCTATTGCAAGGGCAATTTTAAGAGATACACCTATAATTTTGTTTGATGAGTCAACATCTGCACTAGATAATTATAGTAAAAATAAGATTAAACAATTAGAAGAATTGCCACTTGAAACAAAAGCGGCAATTCTTGCAAGAAATGGTTGTACAATGTTTGAATATACAATACCAAGAGATATTCAAGGAAAAGTACAAGAGAAAAATGGTATATTTTTTAAAATACCAAAAGTTGAAATTATATGTTTTAATACAGGAATTTGTTTTTTGTGTGTAAAAACAAATATAGAGGATAGTGACAAATTTTCAGATTTATTAAATTTTAACTATAAATTTAGAGATATAAATCAAGAATTCTCTAACATGAAAAATTATGACAAAATTAGAATTCAAACAGATTGCTTCAGTGATGTAATGTATTTTAAAGAGTTTGTAGAAAAAATAACAGGACCAGTCACAGAATCAATGAAACTAGACATAGATACAGAAAGAGCATTAACATATTCATATGCATGTATTGACGAAAATGGTTGGAATAATATAAATGAATTTGATAAAATAAAAGATCAATATTTTAAATTTTTAAATATATTACCAAATGATAATAGTGTAAATTATTCAAAAGAAGAAATGAAAATAATTTCAAGATGGAAATATGCAAAATTAGGTGTAACAAAACAAAGTGTAACATTATTTTCATCAAGTTGTGATATAAACAATTATACAATATTTCCAAGTGATTTTGAAGAACAATACTTTTACACATATATATTAGCAATATATACAAAATTGTATTTAAAAAAGATAAATTTGAAATTTAGACAAGGAATAAATATAAACAAAACAAGAAAAGAATTCATAAGATTTACAAAAAAATTATGGATAAATGAAGTTACAGATGATGACACTGGTTCGATTTTTTATCAACATTTAAAAGATATTTTAGAGCTAGATAATATATATTTTGATACAAAAAATAAATTTGATATTTTATACAAAGAAATGAATATAGAAAAAAATACAAATAATAATATTTTAGTAGTAATGTTACTATTTGCAAGTTTTATAATTAATATTATTAATATAATATATTTGTTAAAAAAATAAGATAATATATCACAAAATGTAAGAAAATTTTTTGTATTTGTCTACAAGAAAAGACAAAAAACACATAAGACAAGTATTAAAATGTTACATGAGGTGTTAAAGGATGTTAAAAGATAATAAAGAATTAATAAAAAATCTATTTAGTGTTAAAAATATTATAATATATGTATTAGCATTTATGGTATCTATGGTAGGAATGGGACAAGATGTATCACCATTTAGTATAGCAATGGTTGGTGCATGTTTATCTAGTAAAGTACCTGCAATAATAGTATTAATTGTAGGATTAATTGGCAATATTATTGGAGTGGGAACAATTGGAGCATTAAATTACATATTAATAATATTAATGTTATTAATAACAATGTGTATAAGACCACCAAAGGAAAATGATGAATACAAAGATGAACAAATGCAAATTTCAAAACACATATTTTTTAGTATTATTTTAGTCATGATTGCAAAATTAATTTTAACAAAATTTACGATAGGAGATTTATTGCTACATATAACTTTAGCTATACTTTCTGTTGTATTTTATAAAATTTTTGTAAATTCTTTAGTAGTAATTCAAGAAATTACAGACAGAAGAGCATTTTCAATTGAAGAAATTATAGGAGCAAGTCTTTTAGTATCAATAGCATGCTCTGCATTTGGAAATTTATCAATATTTGGATTATCTATAAGAAATATATTAAGTATATTTATGGTATTGCTACTTGGATGGAGAAATGGTGTACTAATAGGAACAACAGCAGGAGTTACAATTGGAGTTACATTAGGAATTATTGCTCAAAATGATCCAATAATAGTGGCTGAATATGCTGTTGCGGGAATGATAGCAGGATTATTTAATAAATATGGAAAAATTGGTGTAGTTGCAGGATTTGTAATAGGAAATGGAATTTTAATATATGTTGCAAAAGGTGATACAAGCAATTTTGCAATGTTTAAAGAAATTTTAGTTGCAGCAATTGGATTATTAGCAGTTCCAAATTGGGTTGGAATAGATATAGAAGAATTAAATCCAAAAGAAAATTATTTCCCATCATTTAAAAATAATAGATTATCACAAGGTGAAGAAACAGTTAATCAATTAAATATGGTCTCTGAAACAATTAAAGACATTGCAGATACTTACGAACTAGATAGTACAGCAGAAGAAGCAAAAAAGAAAAACAAAAATACATTTATAACAGAATTATTAAATAATTTAGATGGATTAGAAGATAATCTGTTATATGATGATATATCAAATACAAAAAATGGAATTGTAGATGAAATATTTGAAGTTTTAATTGATAAACAAGAAATGACAGCTAAAGATTTAATAAATGTATTTGCAAAATTTGATAATTATATAGTTACACTAGATAATAAAAAAATAAAAAAAGAAATAGAACAAATAGTAAAAGCAATTAATTTTGCATATAAAACGAGTAAAAAAGATTTTATTTGGGAAGAAAAAGTAAAATCAAATAAAAAAAATGTACAAGCACAATTAGATGGAGTTTCAAAAGCAATTTCTAGTATTGCTGTGAAAATAGAAAAAGAAAATAATACTAAAGATACATATATTGACCAAAAAAAGAAAATTATAGATATGCTAGAAATTAAAGGCATTTTTGTTGAAAATTTAGAAATTACTACAAAAGAAAAAAGAACATATATTGAATTATATTTAACAGAAGATAGCAAAATTAGTGAAAATAAAGATATTGAAAAAATTCAAGCAGTATTAGAGAAAAATTTAGATGAAAAATTAATGATTAATGAAGTAAAAACCAAAAGATTAAATAAACAAGGAAAAAGAGTATTTTGCTATATGTCATCAGATAAATATTTATTGCAAATAGGACAAGACTCAAAAATAAAAAATGGTAGTCCTGTTTCAGGAGATAGCATATTACAAATTAGATTAAATGATGGAAAATATCTTATGGCAATAAGTGATGGAATGGGGTCAGGACCTGAAGCAAGAAAAAGTAGCCAAATAGCAATAAAAATGCTAGAAAGATTATTAATGTCTGGATTTGATAAAAATACATCAATAGATTTAATAAATACAACAATAATGAATGCAAATGAGGAAATATTTGCAACATTAGATATTATGATAATAGATTTATTTAATGGAAAAGTAGAATTTATAAAAAATGGAGCATGTCCAACATATGTAAAAAATGGTAATAGTGTTCATATAATAAAATCATTAAGCTTACCAGCAGGAATATTGAAAGATATTAATTTAACTACATATGATAAAGATATAGAAAATCAAGATATTTTTGTAATGTGTAGTGATGGAATACTTGATGCAAATGTTGAATATAAAAATAAAGAATTATGGGTTAAATATTTGTTAGAGGATATAGAAACAACAAGTGTACAAAAAATAGCTGATTTAATTTTAAATGAGGCTGTTGATAATAGTTATGGTGTTACAAAAGATGATATGAGTTTAATTGTATGTAAATTAATATTAAATAAAAATTAAAGAGAAAGAACTTAAAGAAACTTATTTTGAGTGAACATTAAAAAGAGTTTTTTCTCTTTTTTGTATGATAAAATTATAAATCATGAATTACAAAATGTGACAAAAAGTGACAAAATATGACTTAAAATGTAGTCATAAAAGATAAAAAAAGATTTTTTTCTATTTACAATATAAATTTATTTAGTTATAATAAAATAAATAATGATTGAAAAGGGGTGAGAAAATGAATAAAAAAATTAAATTTGTTTTGATTATTTTTATTATAATTGTTGTTATGTTGTTAGGAATAATCTTTTTTAGGTATAATATTTTAAAAGATATTTTAACAAGATATAATAAAAGTATAAGTGATATAAATTATTACTATTCATATGAAAATGAAGATTATACAAATTCAGTTTGGAGAAAAGGGGATTTAATTTTACAAGAGTCTTATTTGAAGAGTGATAATTCTAAAGTCATAACATGGAGAGATAGAACAACTAATGAAGGATATAAATTATTTGAAAAATCAAAAGTTTATTCAACAGATGCAAGTGGAATTAATGAAGCTCCTGTAAATAGTATTATATTAGAAAACAACAAATTAATTGAATTAGCATTAAATTTTAATTGCAAAATAACTTCAAAAAAATATGATAATACAATGTGTTGGCATATAGAATTAAATAATAGTGAGGCATATATAGATAAAGAAACAGGAATATCATTATATATAAAGAATGAAAATGAAGAAGGAAAAAATCAATATGAAGCGAATTCAGTTAATGATATAGATGTACAAAAGCCAGATATTTCAGAATATACAAAACAGTAACAATAAAGTAAGGGAAAGATAATGTATCTTTCCCTTTTTATAGTAATTCTAGCTGGCTATTAAAATTTAGTTTCTACTCTTTATGAAAGCTCCTGCTGTGAATTTATCGTTGGAACCATCCCATCGATAGATATAAAATTCATGAGTTCCTTGTTCTGCCACATGTAAATTAAAATAATTTTTAGAACCATCTCCCTTTACAGCAGAAAGAACATAAGACTTACCTGATGGAGTATTCCAGGCAACATAATAAGTTTGATTCATATCTTCTTTCGTAGAAGATACGACTTGTACGTATACGTCTACTGCTCGATTTGTTTCGCGCATATTAATATAGAGATGTCCATCCCCATGAAAATAGCCGGAATCACTGCCACCGGCAGTAGAAGCTTTTGCAGAATAAACATTTTCGCTAGAAATGTTTTCTTTATCTTTTGGAACATTTGTAGCAAAGGCATTTACCGAAAAAACGAATGTTAAAGAAAACGCAATAAGTAGAGATAAGATTTTTTTCATAATAAACTCCTTTTTCATGATGCTAGAATTACTATATTACTAAAATAATAGATTAATAATCATATTATTTTGTAACCAAAAAATTTAAATTTATTGTAATAGAAAAACAAATAAAAGTCAACATTTTTTTACATTTATCTTAAAAAAAGTAAAATAATACATTATTTTACATAAAAGTAAAATATTATTTGTTGTGATAAATTTCACAGAAAATTCACTTGAAACTAAAAAAAGAATATGATATAATAACAACTGATGGTGCATTATTCTAGTCGTGTCAGTTATTATGAGGGTGGGGCTAAAAATCCACTAAAGGGCATACATGAAGCTTCTTGTTTGTGCGCGAAATGCCAGTTTTGTGTGTTTTCAGGAAGGTAAGAGGCACGGGTAATATATAATGGCATATATAGAATCCCCTGTTTCGTTGAGGCTTAGAAATCATTTAAGTAAACCTATGGTGAGTGCCAAGACACAAAATACATAGAGTAGCCTGTCTTGAGTGAGGGTATTGGGATTAAGTAACATTTATGAAATTACACTTGCAAAAGAGACTAGTAATAATATTAGACATGTCAAGGAAAACTTCTAGAATGTTTGCTTCAGGCAAGAAGCATAGAAATCTGAGGATTAAGGTACGGATTTAAGTGGTGATCTAGTGTTCACTGCAATATGTGAATGTTCTTTTAAATGGAAACAGCTATGTAGTAATACATAGTAAAGAATAGAGAAATTCAACTAGACCTAAACCGTAAAATTTACTTAGGTTTTACCATCTTCACCTTTTTTATAAAAACAATTATTAAGGAGAATGAAAAAAATAAAAAATGAGTAAAAATTCAAAAGGAAAAGATCACTCGAAGCTCAAGTGGTTTATAGAAGTATTTATAATAACATTTGTGTTATCAATATGTTTTTCATATGTATCAACAAATGGAGTATCTAACTTAAATTTAGGAGCATCAATATTTATATTAATATTAGTTATTGCAATAGGAATAGGATTTGATATAATAGGAGTTGCAGTAACAGTTGCTAATGAAGAAGAGTTTCATGCAAAAGCAACAAAAAAAGTAAAAGGTGCAAAAACATCTATTAAATTAATAAAAAATTCAGCAAGAGTTGCAAATATATGTGCAGACGTAATAGGAGATATATGTGGAGTACTAAGTGGAGCTATAAGTGCAATGATTGCATCAAAAATAACAGAAAAATTTGGAGTGAACTTACAATTTGTAATAAGTGCTATGGTTGCATCATTAACAGTAGGTGGAAAAGCCTTGGGAAAAGAAGTTGCAAATAATAATTCAACACCAATTGTACATTTTGTTGGAACATTTTTAAATAAATTTCATAAATAAAGAATAATTACAAAAGACAAGTATATATTTTAGAAAGAGCCTTTTTACAAAGGCTTTTATGATTTATAAAAAAGTAAATATTAGCTTAACAAGATATAATTATATTTTGTGGCTTATTATACCCCTAAGAGGTGCAAAAATATGATTAAAATAGTTGAACTTACGAAAGATAATGAAGAAAAATATCTAGACCAAATAGTAGAACTAGAGCAAATAAGTCTAGAAGCAATGAAGAAAGAAGGAAGAGAAGGTCAATTATTTGACACAGGAAGAGAAGGAATATCAGAATATGTACATTCAAATGAAAATTCAGTAATTGTTGCAACAGATGAAAATGATAAAGTTGAAGCTGCAACATATGTAACACAAGGACAAAGTCCATTTACATATAATGATATTACGAAATATTTTAAATATGGTGAAAAATATAAGCAATATGTAAAATCACAATATTTATCAGATAGAGATTACAAGAAAGATTTAAGAAATATTTATATTATAAAAATAAAAGCATTTGAATATGCAAAAAGAAGAATATTAAGACAATCTGGAAGAAGTACAGAGAATTCTTTATATGGATATTTACAACAAGAATTAGAGCAAAATGAATATCATGAAAAAAGTGAACTAAGAGAAAATCTTAATAGATATATGTCAGAATATATTATACAAAATTATGGAAAAGAAATTGCAAAAAAATATGAAATGTTTTACTGGATAACACTTGAAGATATTGAAGCAGAGTTTGGAAAAAGGAATGGAGAAGAAAGTTCTGAAATTCAAGACTATGAAACTTTTATGGAAGAAGAAAAAGAATATGCAGAATTAATGCATAAGGGAAAATTAAAAATTCATGAAGAGCCAGAATTTGATGAAACACAATATTATACAGCAAATACAGGAAATGCAGTAGAATTAGATACATATTTAACAAATCCGCATAATAGAAGTGTTGGATTAGCAAGAATAATATTATACAATGGAATTCAAAAACATATAGAACAATTTTTTAAGAATCCACAAAATAAAGAAATATTTTTATGCTCAACATTACATAGAGATAATTTATCATCAAAATATGTCTCAGAATTTTTTGGATTAAAAGATAGTTTATATGTAAATCGTAGACAAGGAAGAGATAGAGAAGTACATATATGTAGAATTCCAAGAGAGAAGGCAATGGAATATTTAACAGACATGTATGATAAAATTGCAGTTCTTTATGGATATAATCCAAATAACAAAAATATACCAGCTTCAAGACAATTGCAAATTTTACAAGAACAATTAGAATATGAAGAAAAAGAAAAAAAGAGATTGGTTAAAGCCAAAACAATTGATGGTAAATTAAAAGGAATAAATCATAAATTTATTCCTGAAAAAGAAAGAAAAGTATTAAGGTTAAAACAAAGAATTCAAAAAGTTGAAAATAGTCAGCAAGGACTACAACAATAAAATGTACATAGGAAAGGATTGAAGAAAAATGAAAGATAGTAAATATATATGGCCAATTAAGCCAAAATACAAAGTGGCAGAACATGATAAATGGGGAATAAGAAAAAATCATTATGTGTTATTTAAAGAGAGAGCACATTCAGGGTTTGATATAACAGCAGATATAGGAACAGAAGTACATCCTATAACTTCTGGAACAGTATTGTTAGCAGAATTTGATGGAACAACCACAGAAGGTTTTGATGCATTTAATGATGGATATGGAAATAAAGTTGAAATATTAAATGATGATGGTAGAAGAGTTGTATATGGACATTTAAGAGAAATTTTAGTAAAGCCAGGAGATAAAGTAACAACAACTGATATAATAGGAAAAACAGGTTCAAGTGGTGGTTCAAGAGTGCCACATCTTCATTTGGAAATAAGAAAATCTAATACAGAAGAAACAGGATTAGCATATACAATAGATCCATTAGAATTATTACCAGATATTGATTTAAACAGTTTAACAGAAGAGTTTACATTAGAACCATATGCATCTTTATGGAGAAAACTTACATCTGACAAACCATGGGAGTTTTCAAAGGAAGATATTCCATATGCAGATGATAAAAATTATATAAGATAGATAAAAAATATATATGTGAAAGAATTGGAAACTACCACCAATTCTTTTTTCTCTTAAGTAATAAATACTTGCTTATTTTCTTGATTTAATGTAAAATAGAACAAGATGGAGGAGATGCAGGCAAAGGTAAAAATAAAAACAAAAGAAAAGCCAGCATAATGAAGTATGAAAAATTATTATGAAATATTAGAGGTAGATAAAAATGCTTCAGAAGAAGTAATCGAAAAAGCATATAAAACACTTGCAAAAAAATATCATCCAGACTTACAAAATAATAGTAATTGCCAAGATAAAATGCGCCAAATAAATGAAGCTTATGAAATATTATCAAATGATTTTAAAAGAAGAGAATACGACGAAAAAATAAAGAGACAAAGTGTATCTATAGAAGAATATAATAGAATAATTCAAGAAAATAATAGACTAAAAAAAGATTTAAAAAGAGTAGCTAATCAAAGAGAAATGAGCCAAAATCAGGAACGATTAGAAGAAATGTCTATTATGCAAAGATATTATGAACAAATAAAAAAGGCTACAAAACAGCCACAAATGAGATATGAAAGAAAAAAAACAAAGATTTCACTTGAAAAAATAAAGAAAATTGTAATATATATTGCGATTTTGATTGGGATTGGACTTGTACTAGCAATAGTACCATTTACAAGAAAGTTTTTTATAAATTTATATAATAATAATGTTATAATAAAACTTTTAGTAGATACTATAGTTGAAACATTTTCAAGAGGTTTTTAAATTAAAAATAATTTATTTTATGAAAGGAAGATATAAATGAAGGCATTAATAACAGGAGCTTCTTCAGGAATGGGAAGAGATATGGCAAAAATATTAAGCCAAAAGGGATATGACTTGATATTAGTTGCAAGAGATGAAAAAAAGCTAGAAGAAGTAAAAAAACAATTTAAAACAGAAACAAAAATTGTTGTTATGGATATATCAAATGAAGAGAATTGTAAAAAAATATATGAAGAAAATAAGGATATAGATATATTAATAAATAATGCTGGATTTGGAGATTGTGGACATTTTGAAGAAACAAGTTTAGATAAAGATATTCAAATGATTCATACAAATATAATAGCATATCATATTTTAACAAAATTATATTTAAAAGAAATGATAAAAAAAGATAGTGGAAAAATATTAAATGTAGCATCAATTGCTGGATTTATGCCAGGACCACTTATGACAACATATTATTCAACAAAAAATTATGTAGTAAGATTTTCAGAATCAATTAGAGAAGAACTAAGAAGAAAAAAATCAAAAGTACAAATTAGTATTTTGTGCCCAGGACCAGTAGATACAAACTTTAATAAAGTTGCAGATGTTGAATTTGCATTAAAAGGTTTGAGTAGTGAATATGTTGCAAAATATGCTATAAATAAATTTTTTAAAGGAAAATTTTATATTGTTCCAGGTTGGAAAATAAAATTAGCAAGAATTGGAGCAAAATTAGCACCTGCTAGTTTTGTTGCTAAAATTTCTTATAATATGCAAAAGAGAAAAATTAGATAATTAGAGAGTTAAATAATTGTATATTAAAGAAAGAATGTGATAAAAGATGCAAAATAATGAAGAGAGAATTGAAAAAATAATAAAACATCATTTACCAAGATGGAATGAATTACCAGAAATTGATTTATATTTAGATCAAGTAGTAAATTATCTAGAAAAATATTTAGGAATATTGAGTTCAAATGATGATGATAAAATAATAACTAAAACAATGATAAATAATTATGTCAAACAAGGAATAATGCCAGCACCTGAAAAGAAAAAATATGGCAAAACACATATTGCATATTTAATGGTAATATGTATTTTAAAACAAGTATATAGCATAGGAGATATTGGAAAATTAATATCTGAAACAACAAAGTATTTTGAGTTAAGTAAAGCATATAATAGATTTTGTGCAAATTTGGAAATATCAATAAAAAATGTATTTGTACGTAAAGAGTTTCCACACATAGGCAGAATGACAGAAGAACAATATTTATTAAAAAATGTTGTACAAGCAGTTGCAGATAAATTATATGTAGAAACAAAATTTTTAAGTGAAGTAAAAGAAAAAGAGGAAACAAAATGAAAGAATATATAGTTAGCCAAGAAGAAAAAGGAAAACGTTTAGATACATATATACCAAGTGTTGATACAGATATAACTAGAACATCTGCACAAAGATTAATTGAAGATGGAAATATATTAGTTAATGGAAAAAATGCAAAAGTATCATATAAAATTCAAGAAAATGATAAAATATCAGTTGAAATACCAAAACCAAAACAAATAGAACTAAAAGCACAAGATATTCCAATTGAAATTATATATGAAGATAGTGATATTATAGTTGTAAATAAGCCTAAAGGAATGGTGGTACATCCCGCAAATGGTAATCCAGATGGAACATTAGTAAATGCTATTATGGCAATATGTAAAGATAGTTTGTCTGGAATTGGTGGAGAAATAAGACCAGGTATAGTACATAGAATAGATAAAGATACATCGGGATTATTAATTGTTGCTAAAAATGATAATGCACATGTAAAAATGAGTGAACAAATAAAAAATCATGAAGTAAAGAAAACATATATTGCGCTTGTTAGAGGTGTTTTTAAAGAAAATGAAGCAACAATAGATATGCCAATTGGAAGAAGTACATCAGATAGAAAAAAGATGGCTGTTAATAAAAATGGTAAAAATGCAATAACACATATAAAAGTATTAAAAAGATTTGATAAATACACATTGTTACAAGTAAATATAGAAACAGGAAGAACACATCAAATACGTGTACATTTATCACATATAGGATATCCTATTGTTGGTGATTATACATATTCAAATGGAAAAAATGAATTTGATGTTATTGGACAATGTTTACATGCTCAAAAATTAGAATTTAAACATCCAATAACTCAAAAAGATATGTGCCTTGAAGCAGAATTACCACAATATTTTAAAGATATACTTGATAAATTAAAAGATAGAGAAATAAAATAACCGGCAAGAGAACCTTGCCGGAGAAATCTATATAAAGCCTTTTAGAAAAGTAAAAGGAATTAATATATAATATGCAGGAAATATAAAAATAGTACATAAAAAGAAAGGAGAGCATGATTAATATCGTGCAAATTAATATGGAAGAGAGACTTCAAAAATATTTAGCAGAATGTGGAATTGCATCAAGAAGAAAATGCGAAGAATATATTACACAAGGAAAAGTTCAAGTAAATGGAAAAACAATTACAGAACTAGGTGTTAAGGTAAATCCTGAAAAAGACAAAATAACATTTGAAGGCAAAAATGTAAAACAAGAAGAAAGAAAAGTATATATTTTATTAAATAAACCAATTGGATATGTAACAACATCTGATGAGCAATTTGGAAGAGACAAAGTGTTGGATTTAGTAAAAGTTAGAGAAAGAGTTGTACCTGTTGGAAGATTAGATATGTATACATCAGGAGCTTTGATTTTAACAAATGATGGAGATTTTGTGTATAAAGTAACACATCCAAAACATGAGATAACAAAAACATACACAGTTACAGTAAAAGGCATAATAAAAAATGAGGAAGTAGAACAATTAAGAAAAGGTGTAAAAATAGATGATTATACTACAAGACCAGCAAAAGTAAAAATTTTAAAAACAGATGAAGAAAAAGATATATCAAGATTAGAAATAACAATACATGAAGGGAAAAATAGACAGGTAAGAAGAATGTGTGAATCTGTTGGAAGAAGAGTAATAGCTTTACATAGAAGCAAGATAGGAAATATTGGAGTAAAAGATATAGAACTTGGAAAATGGAGATATCTAAAAGATTTTGAAGTAAAAACCTTAATAGGAAAATAAACAGTTGAAAAATATTAAAAAAAGCTGTATAATTGAAATACAAATTACATAAGAAAATAATATAAAAATACAGAGGAGAAATAATGGAATTAAAAGAAGGACAAATTGTAAATGCAAGAGTCAGTGGAATGCAACCATATGGTGCTTTTGTAGAAATGGAAGATGGAAAATCTGGACTTGTTTTTATTGAAGATTTATCTATTGTGAGAATAAAATCACCAAAAGATAGAGTAAAGATAGGACAAGAAATACAATGTAAAGTAAAATCCATTGATAAAAAAACAGGTAGAATAAATTTATCATACAAAGATTGTTTAGGAACTTGGGAAGAAAATGTAAAAAATTTTCAGGAAGGAATGACAGTTAAAGGAATAGTAAGAGATACTGAAAAAAATAAAAATGGAGTATTTATAGAAATAACTCCAAATTTAGTAGGAATGACAGAATATAATGAAAATTTACAATATGGTCAATCTGTTGATGTATGTATAAAGAAAATACAACCAGAAAAAAAGAAATTAAAACTAACGATAATATAATTATAAATATAAAAAGTATATAAGCTAAAACAAAAATGTGTTTTGGCAAAAGGAGGAATTAAATATGGTTGAAGATAGCCAAATAAAAGCACAAGTATCACCATTTGCTATAAGAGAAGGTGAAATAAAAACATTTGATGGAAAAGATGGATATGTATCAATGAATCAAATAATACATAAAATAAACATTGGACATATAACAGATATTCATTTTGCAATACTAGAATTAGTAAATGAATTTGAATTTATAACATCAAGACAAATTTATCAAATGCTTGAATGGAAAGGAATTAACCCACAATCACAAGATAAATTAAATAATAAATTAGATCAATTAGTAAAATCAAAAATATTAACAAGATATTACTTTACGTCTGAAGAAGGAAAAGGAATATATAGAATATATTGTCTTGAAAAGATGGGAAAATATTTGTTAACATCAAAGGAAATAGAATGTAAGTGGCAACAAACAGATAATGTAAAACCAGTTGCAATGATAAAAAAGAGATTAGCAGGAAATCAAACAATTATAGCATATCTTAGAAAAGTAAAAGCATTTGATAGTTATGTTGTAAAACCAACGATTCAAGCAAAGATTTCTGGAAAAACATTTAAAGCAACAGGAGGATCTGTAAAATTAACAAAAAATAATAAATCAATAACATTTTTGTTTGAAGCGGTAAGAAGAGAACAAGATTGGCAAAAAAAATTAGTTGATAAAATGACAATGTACAAAGAGTTTTATGAAAACTTTGTACCAGGGGATTCAGGATATTCTTCAATGCCACAATTAATTTTGATTTGTGAAGATGATAAACACACAGCAGAAGCATTTAGAGAAATAGTAACAAATAAAGTAGAAATACCACAAATAAAATTATATTTTACAACAGATTTAAGACAAAATGAAGAAACACTTGAAAATACATTAATTGAATTTAAAATAGATGAAAAGACAAATAAATATAAAATGTTTAATGTTGAAGCAAAAATTTTAGGAATTTAGTCAAAAACATAGACTTTTAAGAAAAGGAAGCAATGGATGTTTGGACATAGAGCCGATGGAAAGAAAGTAAAGAATTTAGAACCAATTTTTAGAATATTACCTTCTGTAATGATTGATAGAAGTGATGCACAGGTATATTTCAAACAAGATATACCATTAAGCAATATGGATGAATACATAGATAAGAAGGCACAAGATGGAATAAGAATGTCATATATGAATATTATATATGCAGGAATTGTAAGAATAATAAATGAAAGACCCAAATTAAATAGATTTGTAATGAATGGAACAACATATCAAAGAGATACAATATATGTATCTCTTTCAATAAAGAAAAGCTTGACAGATGATGGGCAAGAGACTGTAGTAAAAATACCATTTAAAGGAACAGAAACAATATTAGAAATTAAAGAAAAAGTTGATGCAACAATTGAGAAAAATAAAGATGTGCAAACAGCAAATAAAACAGATAATCTTGTAAAAATATTAAATTTAGTTCCAAATTTTCTGATATTATTTTCAGTAAAGATGTTAAAATTTCTAGATAAACATGGAATTATGCCTAAAGCGGTAATTAAGGCAAGTCCATTTCATACAAGTGTATTTCTAACAAACGTAGGTTCACTTGGAATTGATAGCATATATCATCATATATATAATTTTGGAACAACAAGTTTATTTTTCTCTATGGGAAAAAAGAAAAAAAGTTATATATATGAAGAAGATGAAATAAAAGAGGAAAAGTGCATAACAATTGCTTTTGTTGGTGATGAGAGAATATGTGATGGACATTATTATGCAACATCATTTAAGCAATTAAATAAATATTTAAAGAGACCAGAATTGTTAGAGAAACCACCCAAAAATATAGAAAATAATAATATTAGCGAAAAAATTGAAATTAACTAATAAAAATGTGTAAAAATTTTCAAAAAAATGTTGACTTAATACTTAAATTGTGATATTATATTTAAGTGTTAAGACACATGAGTCAGTAGCTCAGTTGGATAGAGCATTTGCCTTCTAAGCAAAGGGTCGGGGGTTCGAATCCCTTCTGGCTCACCATAACATTTATACAAGTTATTGGTATAATAAAAAAACACCTTAATTTACAGTATTGTATTTTAAGGTGTTTTTACTATAAAACGGAGATGAAAAAATGTATTATACATATATGATAAGATGTTCAGATAATTCAATTTATACAGGAATGACAAATAACTTAGAAAGAAGAATAGAAGAACATATAACTAAAGATAAAAGAGGTGCAAAATATACAAAATCACATAATGCTGAAAAATTAGAAATAGCATGGAAAAGTAAAGAAAAATCATTAGCATGTAAATTAGAATATCAAATCAAAACACTTACAAAACAGCAAAAAGAAAATTTGATAAAAGGTGAAAAAATTTCAAAATACTTAAGGGGAAAAGTAGATTGTAGAAGATATAGAAAAATATAGGATAAATATTGAAAAAAATATTCAAATAATATATAATAAATAGGTAACGTGAGAAAACAAAGAATAGGAATGTGATAAAAATGGGTAAATCAATAATAAAAGAAACAATAGAATGGATATTATGTTTTGTAATAGCAGTAGTGCTAGCATTAATAGTAAGATATTATATAGGAACACCAACAGAAGTAAGAATGTCATCAATGTTTCCAACATTGCATGAAGGTGAAAGATTGTGGTTAAGCAGATTAGGAAGAACAACAAAAAAACTTCCCAATAGAGGAGATATAGTTACTTTTGAAGCTCCAAGTAAAACATGGGTATCAAAAGAAGAAATAGATTTAACAAATCCAGTTGCAACATACGAAAATGAACCACAAGGATTTTGGAATAAATTTGCATATTATGTGTTAGAAACATCTAAAACAAGTTATATAAAAAGGGTAATAGGGTTACCAGGAGATTATGTAGAAATAAAAGATGGAGCAGTATATATTAATGGAGAAAAGCTACAAGAAGATTATTTACAATCAGGGGTAGTTACAGATATGCATCAAGATGCAACACATGAAGGAAATTTTACAGGATTTACAGTACCTGAAAATTGTGTATTTTGTCTAGGAGATAATAGAACAGGAAGTAGAGATTGTAGATCATTTGGTTGTATACCATTAGAGAAAATAGAAGGAAAAGTATTATTTAGATTTTGGCCATTAAATAAATTTGGAAAAGTATAATAACAAATTATCAAATGCAGATAGTATAAACTATCTGCATTTAAAATATATGGTAAATAATCTTGAAAAAAATGTTAATATAATGTATAATAATTAGGTATAAAAATAATTAATATATAAGAATATAAAAGGTGAAAATTAAATTTGGAGGAATAAAAATTGTTTGAAAAAATAATTGGAAACGAAAAAAATAAAACAATATTAAAAAAAGCCTTAGAATTAAACAAAACATCACATAGTTATTTGTTTTGGGGAACAGAAGGAATTGGAAAGAAAAAAATAGCTTTAGAATTTGCCAAAAAATTACTATGTTTAACACCAGATGAAGAAAATTGTAGATGTAAAGCATGTATAGAATTTGATTCTAGCAATAATCCAGATTTTATGATGATAGAACCACAAGATGGAAAAGTAAAAATAGATCAAATAAGAGAAATGCAAAGAAAAGTAGCAGAAAAACCAATAGTATCAGACAATAAAGTATATATAATAGATGATAGTGATACTATGACATCAGAAGCACAAAATTGCTTATTAAAGACATTAGAAGAGCCACCAGAATATGTAACAATTATATTAATATGTTCAAATGAAGATAATATGTTAAGTACCATAAAATCAAGATGTACAAGAATACATTTCGAAAATTTAGAAATTTCTGAAGTAAAGGAATATATAAAACAAAATTATCCTGAAATAGAGATTGATGATAGTATAATAAATCTTTCACAAGGTAGTATAGGAAAAGCATTAAAACTAAATGAAAATAAAACTTTATATGAAAATATTGAAAATATATTAAAAAGTTTTAAAAATAAAGATGTAATAGATATTGTAAAAATGTCAGAAGAAATATATAAAGCAAAAGAAGAAATTTACTCTGTTTTAGAATATATGAATGTTTTATTGTTAAAATTAAGCAAAGAAGATTTAAGATATATAAATGCTATAGATATTGTAGAAGAAACTAAAAAAAGACTAAAAGCAAATAGTAATTATGATATGTGCATAGATAATTTATTGTTTAATATAAATTATTTATTTCGAAAATAGAAAGGACGTAATGAATGAAAAAAATAGTAGGAGTTAGATTTAAGAGATTAGGAAAAATATATTTTTTTGATCCTAAATGGCTAGAAGTCCAAAAGGGTGAATATATTATTGTTGAAACAACACAAGGTGAAGATATTGCAGAAGTAATAATTCCAGGAAGAATGATAGATGAAGAAAAATTAAACACACCATTAAAAAAAGTTTTAAGACTTGCATCAAGTAAAGATTTAAAACATGCAGAAGACTTAAAAAAGAAAGAAAAAGAAGCATTTGAATATTGTAATAAAAAAATTAAAGAATATAAATTAGACATGACTTTAACAGATGTAGAATATAAATTTGATAATAGTAAAATATTATTTTCATTTACATCAGATGGAAGAGTAGATTTTAGAGAACTTGTTAAAGATTTAGCTGCAACATATAAGACAAGAATAGAATTAAGACAAATAGGTGTAAGAGATGAAGTAAAAAGAATTGGTGGAAATGGAGTTTGTGGACGTGAATTATGTTGCTGTTCATTTTTAGGAGACTTTGAAACAGTATCAATAAAAATGGCAAAAGAACAAAATCTTTCATTAAACCCAACGAAAATTTCAGGAAATTGTGGTAGATTAATGTGCTGCTTAAAATATGAACAAGAAGTATATGAAGAAAAAGAAAAAAGATTACCACATGTAGGAGCAATAGTAAAAACTCCAGATGGTGTTGGAGAAGTTGATAATGTTGAAACATTAAAAGAAGTAGTTAGAGTTAGAATAAAAGATGGAGACATATTTAAACAAAAAAGATATGAAGTAAAAGACATAAAAGTTATAAAAGATGTAAAAATAGAAGAAGACAATTTAGAAGAAGATAAAATAGAAGAAGAAAATTAGTGAAAGGTGGTGAATGTAATGGCATATAGAATACAATGTGATAAATGTATAAGCTGTGGTGCATGTGCTGCAAATTGTCCTGTTGGATGTATATCACAAGGAGAAACTTGTTTTGTTATAGATGAATCTGCATGTATAGGATGTGGAACATGTGCAGGTGTTTGTCCAGTTGAAGCACCAATTGAGGTAACAGAAGATGCTGAATAGATTAAGAGCCTTGAATATAATATAAAATCAAGGCTTCTTTTTTTATTGTTAAAAATATTTACAAAAGTAAGAATTGGTATTATAATAAAATATGTGTAAAATAATAAGAAAAGGAAATGTGATAAAATGAAAATAGGAATAGTAGGCTTACCAAATGTAGGAAAAAGTACAATGTTTAATAGTATAACAAAAGCAGGAGCAGAATGTGCAAACTATCCATTTTGTACAATAGAACCAAATGTAGGAGTTGTAGCAGTACCTGATGAAAGAATAGACAATCTTGCAAAAATGTATAATCCAGCCAAAATAACAAAAGCAATAGTAGAATTTGTTGATATAGCAGGATTAGTAAAAGGAGCAAGCAAAGGTGAAGGATTAGGAAACAAATTTTTATCACACATAAGAGAAGTAGACGCAATTTGCCAAGTTGTAAGATGTTTTGAAGATCCAAATGTAATACATGTAGATGGAAGTGTAAATCCATTAAGAGATATAGAAACAATTAATTTAGAATTAATATTTGCAGATTTAGAAACACTTGATAAAAGATTAGACAAGGCAAAGAAAAACTTAAAAGCAGATAAAAAATATCAAGCAGAAATAGACTTAATTGAAAAATTAAAAGAAAACTTAAATAACGGAATTCCAGCAAGAGCTGTAGAATGTAATGAAGATGAACAAGAATTAGTAAAAGATATGTTTTTATTAACATCAAAACCAATAATTTATATTGCCAATATATCTGAAGAGCAAATTCAAACAGCAGATGATGAAGAAATGGTAAAACAAGTAAAAGAATATGCTGCAAAAGAACATGCAGAAGTAATTCCACTATGTGTAAAAATAGAAGAAGAATTATCAGGACTAGATGATTCAGATAAAAAAGAAATGTTAGATGCTCTTGGATTAGAAGAATCAGGATTAGACAAATTAATAAAGAAAAGCTATGATTTACTTGGATTAATGTCATTCCTTACAGCTGGTGAAACTGAAGTAAGAGCATGGACAATAACAAAAGGAACAAAAGCACCACAAGCTGCTGGAAAAATTCACTCTGACTTTGAAAGAGGATTTATTAAAGCAGAGGTTGTATCATATAATGATTTAATGAAAGAAGGCTCAATGCTTGCTGCAAAAGAAAAAGGACTTGTTAGACAAGAAGGAAAAGAATATGTAATGCAAGATGGAGATATAGTAGTATTTAAGTTCAATGTTTAATAGAAAAGGATAAAATATGGAAAATTTAGCTGAATTTAATCTATTTACAACTAAAAATTTTGTAATATATTTAATAATAATAAATTTAATAGGTTTTTATGTTATGTGGTCAGATAAAAGAAAAGCAAAAAAAGGGAGATGGAGAATTCCAGAAAACACATTATTTTTAATTACATTATTAGGTGGAGGAATTGGAACAATTTCTGGAATGTACACATTTAGACATAAAACTAAAAAACTAAAGTTTACAATTGGAATGCCAGCAATATTGATATTAGAGGTAGTTTTGTTTATATATTTAAAATTTATAATGTAAAATTATAAGCTTTAAGCACTTTATGTGTTTAAGGCTTTTTTATATAGTAGGAAAGTTCTCCTTGTAGGAGAACTTTCTGTACTAGATAAATATGGCGAGTCTTAGATTTTCTTAAAATTTTCATTTGATAGAAAATCTTAGACTCGCTTTTTAGTTGACAATAATCCATAAATAGAGTATAATTTAACCTGTATTATTAGGCACAAAATGTGCTATCGTGAAAGAAGAAAGGAAAAGAATAAAGTGAAAGAAATAGAATTATTAGCACCAGCAGGATCATTTGAAAAAGCAAAAATAGCATTTTTATACGGAGCAGATGCAGTATATTGTGGAACAGCATCATTATCATTAAGATCAAGAGCAGAAATACAAGATGATGATTTAATACAAACAATAAAATATGCACATAGTATTGGAAAAAAAGTATATGTAGCCTTAAATATATATGCTTGGGATGAAACATATCCAGAAATAATAGAAATGGCAAAAAAATTAGAAGAAATAAAACCAGATGGAATAATTGCGGCAGATGGAGGAGTAATAGAAACGTTAAAACAATATGCACCAAGTGTTCCAATAAATGTAAGTACACAAGCTAATCTAGTAAGCTTGCACTCATGTAATTTCTGGTATAAAAATGGTGCTAAAAGAATGATAATGGCAAGAGAATTAAATAAAGAACAATTAAAATATATAATGGCAAATAAACCAGAAGGAATGGAAATTGAAATATTTGTACATGGTGCAATATGTTTTGCATATTCTGGAAGATGTTTCTTGAGTGATTTCTTAGCTTGTAGAAGTGCTAATTTAGGAGATTGTGCACAAAGCTGTAGATGGTCATATAATTTATATGCAGAAGAAAGAAATAATCCAGGACAATATATGCCAATAGAAATGGACGAACATGGAACAAGTATATTTTCATCAAAAGATTTATGTTTAATAAGAGAACTTCCAGAAATAATAGACATGGGAGTTGACAGTGTAAAAATAGAAGGACGTTTAAAAACAGAATATTATGTTGCAAGTATAGTAAATGTTTATAGAAATGCAATAGATGATTATAAAAAAGATCCATCACATTATGATGTTGATAAATATTTAAAAGAAATTGAAAAAATAAAAACAAGAGAATTAACAACATTTTATTTCAATGATAGAAAAAATCAAGATATACAAGAATATGATGGACACCAATATAATGAGTTATACCAATTTGGTGGAAAAGTTGTGGAATACAATGAAGAAAAATCAATTATGGAAGTAAGAAATAGATTACAAGTTGGAGATACAATGGAAATTTTAGTACCACATCATATAGAGCCAGTTGTATTCAAAATAGAGAAAATGTGGGATATAGAAACAGACAAAGAAATTGAATTTATAAATCCAGGGGTAAAAGGTCAACAAGTAAAAATACTTCTTCCAATAAAATGTGAAAAAAATTGGATTATTAGGAGAAAAAAATAATAATGAAAAATATAAAAGATTATAATTTAGATAGTCTAAAAGAAGAATTTGTTCAAATGGGAGAAAAGCCATTTAGAGCAGAACAAGTATTTAAGTGGTTATATGAAGAAAAAGTCAAAGAATTTGATGAAATGACAAATCTTTCTTTACAACTAAGAGAAAAATTAAAAGAAAATTATACAATGTGCAATTTCAAGATTTTAAGAAAATTAGAGTCAAGTGATGGAACAAAAAAATATTTATTTGACTTATTAGATGGAAATGCAATAGAAACAGTATTAATGAGCTATCATCATGGATACAGTATATGTGTATCATCACAAGTTGGATGTAAAATGGGATGCAAATTCTGTGCATCAACAGGAATTCCATTTGTAAGAAATTTAACATCTGGAGAAATTGTAGAACAAATATTAGCTGTAGAACAAGACAATAATATAAGAATATCAAATGTAGTATTTATGGGAATAGGAGAACCATTAAATAATTATAATAATGTTGTAAATGCTATTAGAATAATAAATAATCCAAAAGGAATAAATATAGGTGCAAGACATATAAGTGTTTCAACAAGTGGATTAGTACCAGCAATTTATAGATTAGCAGATGAAAATATTCAATGTACATTATCAATATCATTACATGCTACAACAAATGAAAAAAGAAGTAGTATGATGCCTGTAAATAATGCATTTCCAATAGAAGAATTATTACAAGCTTGTAAAGATTATATTGCGAAAACAAATAGAAGAATTTCATTTGAATATGCATTAGCAAAAGACAATAATGATAATTTAGAAGATGCAAAAGAATTAGTACATTTATTAAGAGGAATGATATGTCATGTAAATTTGATACCTATTAATAAAATAGAAAATGGAGCATATACTAAGAGTTCAAATGAAAATATAATTAAGTTTAGAGATTATCTAAATGACCATGGAATAGTAGCAACAATAAGAAGAGAGTTGGGTTCAGATATAGATGCAGCTTGTGGACAATTAAGAAGACAAAACCTACAATCATAATATGGAAAATTCGTGAAAATAATTGAAAAAAATTTTTATATATGATATAACTAAAAACATATAGAAAGATATGAGGTGAAATATGATAATTGCTTATGCAAAATCAGACGTTGGAAAAGTCAGAGAAATGAACCAAGATGCATATTATATATCTGATTCATCAAGTGAAGTAAAACTATACCTATTAGCAGATGGAATGGGTGGATATAAAGGCGGAGAAATTGCAAGTAATTTAGCAATAAAATGCACAAAAAATTATATTGAAAACAATTTCAAAGAAACACCAAAAGACAGAGAAAGTCTTATACAACTAATAGCAAGTAGTATGGAATATGCCAATATGGTGGTATATGAAAAATCAAGAGAAAATAAAGAATATGAAGGAATGGGTACTACTTTAGAAGTTTGCTTAATATATAATAATAAGGCATATATTGGGCACATAGGCGATAGCAGAATATATAGAATAAGAAAGACATTTATAAGAAAATTAACAACAGATCATAGTTATGTTCAAAAATTAGTAAAAGACGGAACAATAACAAAAGAAGAAGCTGAAGTACATCCAAAGAAAAATATGCTATTAAAAGCATTAGGATGTAATGCATTTGTTGAACCAGATGTAGCAGTTAAAGGATTTCTAAAAGAAGATATCTTATTAATCTCATCAGATGGACTTACAAATATGGTAAAACAAGATGATATCTTTCAAATAGCAACAGGAAATATTGAAAAAGCGCCACAAAGGCTAGTAGACTTAGCAAACGAAAATGGTGGAATGGATAATATAACAGTTGTAATTATTAAAAACATATAATAAAAAAATTATAAGAAAAGTGTGGTTTTGCCACATTTTCTTCACCCGATTTGAATTTTCGAGTTTCAAAAGAAAAATCAATGGGTTAGCTAAAAACCTAGGAAGGATTTAAAAATCATGGATTTAAAAGGAAGATTATTAGCAAATAGATATGAAATATTAGAAAAAATAGGCAGTGGAGGAATGGCAACAGTATACAAGGCAAAATGTCATGTATTAAATAGATATGTAGCAATAAAAATATTAAGAGATGAATTTACAACAGATGAAGAATTTGTTAAAAGATTTGAAGTTGAAGCACAATCTGCAGCAAGTATAACACATCCAAATATTGTTTCTGTGTATGATGTAGGTGTTGATGGAAATTTACATTATATTGTAATGGAATTAGTAAAAGGTAAGACATTAAAAGATATAATTGTAGAAGAAAAAGGACCACTTCCATGGAAATGGTCAGTAAATATAGCAATTCAAATTGCATCAGCATTAGAAACAGCACATAAAAATCATATTATACATAGAGATATAAAACCACATAATATAATAATAACAGAAGATGGAGTTGCAAAAGTAACAGACTTTGGAATTGCAAAAGCAGTATCAAACTCAACAATTACAGCATTTGGAACAACTATTGGATCAGTACATTATTTTTCACCAGAACATGCACGTGGAGGATTTACAGACGAAAAATCTGATATATATTCTTTAGGTGTTGTTATGTATGAAATGTTAACAGGAAGAGTACCATTTGATGCAGATACACCAGTATCAGTGGCATTAAAACATATGCAAGAAGAGCCAATTGCAGCAATTGTTGCAAATCCAAATATTCCAATTGCAGTAAATGATATAATAATGAAATCATTAAAGAAAGATCCAAACTTACGTTATCAAAGTGCAACTGCAATGTTAATAGATTTAAAAAGAGCATTAAAAGAGCCACAAGGAAATTTTGTAGATAATAATGAATATGTAGATGCCCCAACACAAAGAATATCAACAATTCAAGATGATAATAGAGGACCAAAAGCAACTGCAAAGAAAAAGGAAAATAAATTTGTTGCATTTGTAAAAAAACATAAAGTATTATCAACAATTGTTGGACTAATATTATTATTTGTATTAAGTTTAGGAACAACTTTAGGAATAGCAAATGCTACAAGAACAAAAGATGTGGCAATTCCTAATTTAGTTGGAAAAACAGTAGATGAAGCCAAAAAATTAGTTCAAGATAGTAAATTAGTATATTCAGAAGGAGAAGCTGAATATAGTGCAGATGTAGAAGCGGGAAAAATAATTTCACAAAATCCAAAATATACTCAAAATGGAACAGTAAAAGAAAAATCTGAAATTAAAGTAATAGTAAGCTTAGGAACAGAAAAAACTAAAGTTCCAAAATTTGTAGGAACAACAAAAGAAGAAGCTGAAAAATCTGCAAAAGATGCTAAATTAAAACTTGAATTTGTAGAAGAAACAAGTAAAACAATCGAATCAGGATATATTACAAAACAAGAAACAGATGAAGGAACAGAAGTAAATGCTGGAGATACAGTAAAAGTATATATAAGCATTGGAACTGGAATGAAACAAGTTGTTGTAACATCAGTATTACAAAAAGATGTAGAAACAGCAAAAAAATCTTTAGAAGAAAAAGGTTTAGTTGTTGAAATCGAATATACTGAAGATAAAACAAAAGACAATGGAGTTGTTTTAAACCAAAGTATAAAATCTGGTGAAACAGTTGATGAAGGTTCAACAATAACTTTAACAGTAAATAAAATTGCTGAAACAAAAACAGGAACAGTAACAATAAATGTAAAATCAATAAGAGGATATCAAGATAAAATTAAAAAGCCAGTTACAGAAAGTGTAAAAGGTGAAACAACAAGTACAACTATCCAAAAAGAGGTTGAAGTTGATAATACACCAAATACAATTCAATTAAAGGTAACTGTTGATGGCGAAACTGTTACAGATGAAAAAGTAAAAGAAAATGTTACAGATAAACAAGTTAGTGTTAGTGGAAAAGGAAATGTTACAATAAAAGTATATATTGATGGTATTTTGAAGAAAACTGTTGATATGAACTTGAATAATACAGATAAATTAACAATTGAATAAAATGATAAAAACTCTCATTAATTTTGGGAGTTTTTTATTATATATTTTATAATTCTCCAAAATATGATACAATATATATGTTATAAAAAAGAAAAGGAGAAAAGCAAATAAATAATGCAAGGAAAAATAATAGGAAATATATCAAATGTATATAAAATAAAAACAGAAAGCAAAGAATATAATGCATATGCAAGAGGCAAATTAAAGAATAATGAAATAACACCATTAGTAGGAGATAATGTAGAAATACAAGTAACAGATGAAGAAAAATCAGAGGCTATTATAGAAAAAGTAGAACAAAGAAAAAACGAAATAAAAAGGCCTAAAATATCAAATATAGATCAAATAATATTTGTAATATCAACAAAACATCCAAAACCAGATTTATTAATGTTAGACAAACAATTAGCATATGCAGAAAAATTAGGAATAAATGCAATAATAATTATTAATAAAATAGATTTACAAGACAGTTATATAGAGATAAAAGAAGAATATTCTAAAGTTGGATATAAAGTAATTGTAACAAGTGCAAAAGAAAATAAAGGAATTGAAGAAGTAAAAGAAATATTAAAAAATAAAGTAAGCGTATTTTCAGGAAATTCAGGAGTTGGAAAATCAAGTCTAATAAATGCAATATTTGATACAGATAAAACTCAAGAAGGAGAAGTAAGCAAGAAAAACAAAAAAGGTAAAAATACAACAACAGACACTAAATTATATGAAATTGAAGAAAATACATATATTGCAGATACACCAGGATTTTCAAGTTTTGAAATAAATGAAATAGAAAGTTCAGAATTAGATAAATATTTTATAGAAATTGAGAAAGAATTAGGAAATTGCGAATTCGTTGGTTGTACACATATAAAAGAAGAAAAATGTGGAGTGAAACAAGCTGTACAAGATGGAAAAATATCTCAAGGTAGATATGAAAGATTTTGTGAGATATATAATGAATTAAAAGATAAAGAGAAATATAAATGGAAATAAAGACTATTTCAAATTGAAATGGTCTTTTTTCTTGTAGATGTAACTTTTTTCTGATAAGATTGTATAAGAGATAGAAAAAGGAGGATTCAAGATGCAAGAGAAGACAGACAAAGAACTATACAAAGAGTTTCTATTAGGAAATAATGAAAGTTTTGAAGAAATAGTAAAAAGACATAAAAATTCAATTATATATTTTATACAAAGATATACCAAAAGCATAGATATAGCAGAAGATTTAGCACAAGATGTATTTTTATATGTATTAATTCATAAGAAAAATTACAGATTTGAATATTCTTTAAAAACATATCTTTATACAATAGCAAAATCAAAAGCGTTAAATTATATAAAAAGAGAAAAAAGAATTGTAGCAATAGACGAGAAAGAATATGAGAATATTAAAGATGTTGAAGAACTAGAGGAAAAAGTATTTAAAAATGAAAGAGCAGAAAATTTAAAAAATGCAATTCAAAAACTAAAATTAGAATATCAAAATGTAATATATTTAGCAGATATAGAAGAATTAAGCTATAAAGAAATAGGACATGTATTAAATAAAACAACATCAAATGTAAAAATATTGATATATAGAGCAAGAAGAGCATTGGAAAAAATAGTATTAGAGGAGGGATATAAATATGAAAACTGATAAGCAATTTATAGATGAAATTTATAAAAAATATGATGAATATCAAAAAGAAGAAAAAATAAAAAGACAAAAAGTAATGAAGAGAATAATAAATATAGCAGCAGTTTTTGTTGTTGCATTATCATCAGTAGTAGTATTTTCACAGAAGAAAACTCCTAAAGTATTGCAAGAAATGAAAAAAGAAGATGTTGCTAAAATTGATTTAGAAACTGTTGGAAATTTTGAGAATTTTTATAATATTATAAAAAGTAAAAATTCTACAAATGGAGAAACTAAATATTCATTTAATTTACAAGAGAGTATAACAGATGTAGCTAAATCAGACATGTTAGAAACTAGATCAAATACAAATATCCAAGTTGAAAATGTTGATGAAGGAGATATTGTAAAAACAGATGATAAATATATTTATTATTTAAGTAAACAAAGACTTATAATAATAAATGCTGAGAATGCAGAAACATCAGGAAAAATAGCAGAAATAAATTTTAAGGAAGAAAATTTTTATCCTATAGAAATATATGTACAAAATAATAAATTAGCTTTAATAGGAAATATAGCATATAATGAAAATTTAAAAATGAGTACAGAAATGCAAGATATTAGTGAAGCGCCAAAGTCAAAAACAGGAATTATAATATATGATATTACAGATAGAAGTAATCCAAAAGAAATAAGAAATGTTACGCTAGAAGGAAGTTATATAACATCAATGTCAAGAATGATAGATGAAAATATATATTTTGCTGTAAGTGAAAACATATATGGATATGATATTAGTTGTAAAAGTATAGAAGAATTAAATGAAAATGATTATATGCCTAAATATACTGATACAGCAATATCTAATGAAGAAAAATGTATTAGTTATGACAAAATTTATAATTTAGATGAAACAGAAGATGCAAATTATTTAATATTAGTAGGTATTAACATTAATGGAGATAATGAAGCAGATATTCAAACATTTTTAGGAGCAGGAACATATTTATATTCATCAGAAAAAAATATGTATATTGCAACAAATGAGGTTGAATATGATGAAAATTATAAAGTTATTAATACTAAAACAAAATTAATGAAATTTGAATTAAATAATGGAAAAATTATATATAAAGCTAAAGGTAAGGTTGAAGGAAGCGTAAATAACCAATTCTCAATGGATGAGAATGGTGATAATTTTAGAATTGCAACAACTATAGGAGAAATATGGTCAAATCAAAATACAAGTAATAATTTATATGTGTTAAATGACAAGTTAGAAGAAATAGGAAAAATTGAAGGATTAGCAGAAGGAGAAAAAATATATTCAGTAAGATATATGGGAAGTAAAGCATATGTGGTAACATTTAAACAAACAGATCCATTCTGGGTAATTGATTTATCAGATGCAACAAATCCACAAATTTTAGGAGAAGTACAACTTCCTGGATATAGCGTATATTTACATCCATATGATGAAAAACATATAATAGGATTTGGATATGATACAAAAGAAAATGGAACCAGAGTAACAAATAATGGACTTAAATTAGTAATGTTTGATGTTTCAGATTTTACAAATCCACAAGTAGTATTTCAAATAGCTGTTGGAGATAGTAAATACACATATTCAGAATTATTATATAACCATAAATCAGCAATATTTTCAAAAGAAAAAGGAATTATGGCATTTCCAATAAATTCATCATCTGGTTTAAAAACTAATTCGAGAGCAGTTATTTATAAAATTGACTTAGAAAATGGTTTTTCATTACAAGGTGAGATTGGAACTATAAGCAATAATTATGAAGAGGAAGTTAGAAGAATTGTATTTGTTAACGGAAATTATTATACTTTATCATATTCACAAGTTAGAGTTGCTGATATGGATTCATTAAATGTTTTTAAAATTATTGATATATAAATAAAAATTCAATTTTTTTATGATTGATTTTATTTTATAATTTTATGCAAAGAAAGATTAGTTATATTTCAAACTAATCTTTCTTTGTTTTAAGTATTTTCTTTTTCAACCAAATAAATCATTCCTAATATTGTAAGTTGAAAATTATTATGGATTCGGTACTGTTTCCTTAAGTCATAAAATTCACCACATTGTGTGCTAGTACAAACTTCCCCTTCCAATATCATACAAACAACAGCGATAACTTCAGCATATTTATTAAAATCTATATCTAAATGATTATGATTTAATAAAGCATATAGAGAAGTTATATCAATTCCGTAATTCATATTTCTATGGAGCTTATACATTGCACATATAATTTCGAGATAAAATTTATATCTTTGACTTAAATCGAATTCCATCTTGAATTTTGAATAGATATTTCTAGCATCTTCATATCCAAATCTAGAATCATAAAAATCTGCTTCGTAAGACTCAATATTACCTTGATTTTTTTGAAGATATACTTCAACTTTTTTTCTGAATTTTTCTTCTTCTTCCATCCATTTTTTTTCAATACAATCAGAAAACATCTTAAGAAGTTGTTCTTTGGACATTTCGCAAGAATATGCTTTATCAAGTAAATCTTGTGTCATCTCTTCCATAGGTATAGTATTTGGGTGTTTTCTTTTCATAAGTTTGTTCCTCCCTTAAAATTATTTGTTGTTACAAAATATGCCATTTCTAAAAGGAGATATTATTTTAGCTTTTGCTAAAAACTTTTGGTATTATATCATGGATTTTTATATTTGTCAGTAGTTTTATTATAATTCAAGATATATTAGACATCTTTGGAATTCATTTATTACAAAAAATCAACCAGATTTATTTTCTGATTGATTTTTATTTCTGTGGTGCGCCCGACCAAAAATATAAGCTCAAAGAAATCTATATAACTATTGAAAAATCAATATTATATAGATTTTTGGTTTTTTATATTAATGCAATACTAATGCAATAGCAAATTTACATTCCAATTTTTTTCATGTAATTATCATATTTGTCGTTTTCATCTTTATTGAACTTTTCAAAAACACTTGTATATGTATCTAATGTTGTTTGAATTTTTTCATGCCCTAAAATTTCTTTTAAGACATTTGCAGACATTCCAGACTCAATACATCTTGTTGCAAAAGTGTGTCTTAACATGTGAGTATGTATATGATCACAAAATTTATATTTTTCATTTAATCTTTTTAGAAAGCAATTAATTTCAGTTGGAGTAATAAAAGTATTTTTTTCATAGTCATAAAAAATTAGATTGTATATATTAGTAACAGTATTAGAAAGTGTAATTCTTTTTAATACAGATATTGCATTATTACTTAAATATATAGTTCTTTTGCCTTTTTTAGTTTTTGTGGTATTTCCAAGAATTACTTTGTCATTTTTGTCTCTTGTCAAAGTTCTTTCTACTTTTATTGTGTTATCTTTTAAATCTATATTATTGTTTGTAATTGCTAAAACTTCTCCAATTCTCATTCCAGTAAAAAGTGCTAATAAAATAATGTCTCTATATTTATATGTAGAGTTTTCTAAAATTGAAACCAAGTTTTTTTGTTCTTCAATAGATAATGCTTCAACTTTTGGCAATTCCTTTTTTGCTTTTGGTTTTTTTAAGTTTTCATTATCCATCAAATTAAATAGTATTATTCTTTCTGAAAATGCAATTTTAAATCCTCTTTTTAACATTGCGTATAATTTGTCTATTGTGTTTTGAGAATATATTTTTATGACTTTTTCATTTGTTTTTTTAGTAGTTGTTTCATTCTCAATAAAATTTGGAAGAGAGATTTTTATATCGTTTAATATTACTTTTTGAATTGGCTTATTAATAAAATTTTTACAACATGTTTTTAGTAATTTTAGTGTTTCTTTGTTTCTTAAGTATGTTCTATCTGCAATGATACCAGTCTTATAATTATTTTCTATATAGCTATCTAAAATTTCATATAAACTAATATTATTTCTAGAAATATAAGTGCCATTATTTATTTCATTCATAATATTTGCAAATCTTTTTTTAAAATCGCTTACTTTTTCATTTTTTCTTTGTGTAATAGTTTTTCTTTTCCCATCTAGATCTGTATATTGGGCAACCCATTTTTGTAATGTTTCTGAATAATAGATTGTTCCGTTCTCCATTTCCTCTGTTTTTTACTTTTTTATTTTTTCTTTCCACAATAAAAATACCTTCTTTCTAAAATTTTAATAAATCTCTTGAAAAAAGGCTTTTTTTATACTATAATAAATAGCATAAAGAGACCTTGTTTCAAGGAATTTTTATGTTTTGAGAAATATGTACCTTGTCGCAAACTAGTAACATATTTCTCTTTTTTTATTTATTTCTTTAATTTTTTTTGATTTTTGCTATTTAATTTCAATTGTTTTTTCTTTTCTTTTTCTAATTCTTTAACACTCTTTTCTGGGGTAGGTAATTTTTCAGGCATTGTGCCACCTAATTTTTCTATAGTTTCTCTTACAGCTTTACCAACTTTATTATGAGTATTACAAGCTTCAGCTTCAGTATTTACACTTTTATCTTTTAATAATGCATCAGTTTGAGTTATTCGGAATATATTTGCACCAAGTTCGGCACTTCCCATATAATCAAGGATTGGTTGTCCATCTTTTAATCCTTTTCTTTTTGCAATATCTTCGGCAGTTTCTCCATTATATAATCCTTTATAACCAGCATTATTAAATTTTGCATAATCTTTAACTCCAGATGCCTTGGCTGTGTCAAATAAGTATTTATTTCTATTTTTTACTATTGTTCGATTATATAATCTTCTTTCATCTTCAGAAAGAGACTTGTATTCTTCTTCTGTTAATTCTTGTTGTCTAGTTTTTACTGCAAAATAAGTTTGAGCTAAAGCTATAGCTTTTTTTGATGGGCTACCATTTTGAGCTATTAAATAACAAGCATATCTTGATAATTTAAAATCTTCTATTATTTTTGGTTTAGCACCTGATGGCATAGGTACCGTTTTGCCGACTTCGGCAAAATGGTCAGAGGGATTGAAATTACTATTTTCACAAGATTGAATTGCTTTCGCTATAACACCTTTAAAGTTTCCCCATTTGGTATATTCAAGAGCATTCATTAATTCTCTGGCATACCAGTATTCAAATCCGTTTTCATCAATATGCTTTATTTCCTCAAATGTTTTTTCGGTTTTTATAATTAATTCACTTTCCACAATAAATCCTCCTAAAATTCTCTTTTTAATTGTTTTACTATACCAACTATAGTAACAGGTATAGATTTTACTTCATCATAAGTAAAAACGAGTGGATCGTAACTTGGATTCAAAGGTTGTAATGTAATGCTTGAATCAGTTTTCTTTCCTTTTTTTATAGTAGCTTCATTGCCATTAACAATAGCAACAACTATATCTCCATTCTCAAAGTCATTTTGTTTTTTTATAACAACAATGTCGTCTTGAATAAGAACAGGGGACATACTATCACCGACAACTTTCAAAGCAAAATATTCGCTACCATCATTAACGATATTTTTTTCAACATCAATAGTACCAATCCAGTTTTCTTGTGCCAGGTAATCATATCCAGCTTTAACAACACCAAGAACAGGTATTTTTACCATTTCAGTATTAGAAACATACATTGTTCCAATATTCTTTAGTTGTTCATATATATCATTAGAAGTTCGTTCCATAGGTACATCTAATCCCATAAGCCAAGCTTCAGAAACATTCAAAGATTTTGCAAGTAAATATATACCATCTTGCTTGGCTTTATATCTACCTGACATATAAGAACTAATTTTAGATTTATCTATACCTGTTTTCTCTGACAATTCTACAGGTTTTATATTTCTTATACTAATAGCTTTTTTTAATCTATTAGAAAAAGTATCAATCAAATTATTCATTAAAAAACCTCCATATGGATATTATACAATTAAAGTTTAGAAAAATCAAGTAAAAATTCAATATTGGCGAAAAAAGTTTAGAAAAAATAAATTTTTTTTTAAAAAAGTATTGACATTATTTTTTGAATTTGATAATATAGCATTAGGTTTAGAAAAACTAAACAGAGATAGACACAAATATTGTCAAATAAAATGTTTTTAGTTAAAACTGAGAGGAGGAGAGAGAATGCAATTTGAACTAAATAAATTAAAGGGCAGAATTAAGGAAAAAGGATATACACAAGAAGATACAGCAAGATACTTAAATATAGCACCATCTACATTTAGTATTAAAATTAATGGAACAGCGTTTTTTAGTCAAGATGAAATATATAAACTTGCGACCTTTTTACAAGTTCCAAATGAGAAATATGGCGAATATTTTTTTACGCCAAAAGTTTAGAAAGCTAAACACGGATAGGCACAGATAAAATAAAAATTCGAAATTGCGACAAGGTACAAGAAGAAGGGAAGTGAAGAAATGGATGAAAACAAATTAAATAAAGTAGAAGTGATCAGAAAAAACAAAAAGACTAGTATAAAGATTAACAATCAAGAAATAAATTTTGTTGGAAAATATGCAATAACTCAAGACATTGATGTTGGAAATGGAATACCAATGTTTGAAATAAAAATGGCTATAGATGAAAAAACTTCAAGTATAACCATTTAGAAGTTTAAGTTAAGGTTTTAATTTTGCGATAAAGTCAGTAATTTCAATTAGACCATTTTTAAAGCGATTTTCCATATAAACAATAGCTTCTGAGCGTAATAACACTTCTCCTGTAATCCAAGCTTCAATAAGAGAATTTTTCTTTAGCTCAGAAATTTCAAAATCAATATCTTTGTTTTCAAAAAGTTGAGATATTGAAGTTGTATCAAAAACTAATGCATTTGATTTTGAAACATTATTTTTTATACGAGAAAGATATTCTTTATATAACTTACATAAAACCTTATCAGTAGATTTAGTTAATAGTATATTGGTCAATGTTATCACCACCTTTCAACAGAATTATAACAGGTGGAAATTAAAAAGTAAAGGAGATGTGAAGATGCCAGATCAAGTATTAGAAATTTTAAAAAATATAAATCAAAATTTAGAGGATATAAAAAAAGAGGAAAAGTTACCGAAGTTGATTTATGCGAAAGAAATTGCAGAAAAATATAGAGTTAATCTAAATACAGCAACACAGTTTTGCAAAAAATATGGAACAAATTTTGGTGGATATTGTATTGAAAATGACAAGTTTAAAGAAATTTTACAGACGGCCGGAACAAACATATTTAATTAGAAAGAAGGTGAAAGAAGTGAAACAAAAAACAATAACATTTATGATAGGAATAATGTTTATGTCCATGTTCGTAGTATTACCAGTTGGAGCAGCATTTTTAGTGGAATTTTTATCAAATATAATAACGATGGATTTTATAGTTAAAATATTTTATATATTTTTAGTTTGTGACATTATATTTGTTTTTAAAATAGAAAAAAGATTACAAAATTCTTAGTCGTAAAAGCGAAGGAGTGATTATTATGGAAATAGCTGAAAAAATCAAAGAAATTTATGAACTTGCTGATGAAATTCAGAAAAAAAATAATCAAATACTTTTTGATATAGAAATTTATCAGAGTAGAAAATATAATTTTTTTAAAGAAATAAAAGTAAGTATATATTTTATTGAAAATGAACAAGTTTCTTGCTTGTTGCGAGAAAAAAAGACAGAGAATGAAGAATTAGATGAAATAATAGAAAAAATAAAAAAGATAAAGGAGAAAATTTAATGGAAGTTTTATTGATAGCATGGATCTTATTAACAATATTGGCACTTGTATTAGATATAGCAAATGATAAAGAAACAAATAAGATAATAAAACAATATCAACAAATTTGTGTGGAATATAGTAAATCAATAAGTAGGTTGATAACAAAGATGGTTAAAATCAATATAATAATTTATTCAGATTTTTCTGCAGAAGAAAAGAATGAACAAATAGAAAAAGTTATCCAATCAAGCGACCAAACCGACATAGATAACTTCTAAAAAATCAATATTTAGCAAATGATTTTTCATATTAATTTTATCATAAAAACGTTGAAAAATCAAGAAATCGAGATAAAAACATGAAATGTGTTAATTTTAGAATCAGAACTAAAAAATATCAAAAATATTTTTATTGTATTTTTAAGAAAAAGAAAATTCAATTAGGAGAATGTGCATCATGTATAAATAAAAAATACAAAATTCAAAAAGAACTAAAGAAAAAATCTAAAAAGTTGAAGAAGCTAGAAGATAAAAGATTCAGCATAATAACAGACAATTTAAAGATATGTTATATATGCAATATAAACCAAAAAGATGATCTAAATGAGGTTTTTGAAGGCAAAAACAGGCAAATGAGTATGAAGTATGGACTAATTATACCGATTTGCCGTAAATGTCATCAAAAATATGATTTAGATATTGAATTAAGAACTAAGTATATGCAAGAAGCTCAAATTATATTTGAAAAGAAATATAGTCATGAGTTATTTATGAAAGAATTTAAAAAAAATTATTTAATGGAGGATTAAAAAAATGAGAGTAACAAGAGTGAATATGAAAAAATTAAAAAATGCAGGCTGTATAAAAGCTATTGCAAGTATAGTTTTAGATGAAACAATTTGTGTAAAGCAAATTGAAGTTGTAGAAGGAAGAGAGGGAGAATTATTTATAGCTTTTCCAAAATTCAGAAATATGCAAGGGAAATTTTATAATGTAGCACATCCAATTGACAATGAGTTAAGAAAAAAGATTCAAAGTGCAGTCTTAGAAGAATATAAAGAAATGGACACCAGGGATAGACAATAGTTTATCCCTTTAATTTTATTTTTACGAAAGGAAAATGAAATGACATACATAGATTTAATGAAAGCTTTTGAGATTTGGCTCGAAACAAATTATTTACCACCAGTATCACAATTATTATGGTACAAAATGATTGGACTATTTAATAGATGCGGATGGGTTGAATGGATTTCAGTAGATAACCAAAGATTGATGGCACTCTTAGATATAAGAAGAGAAGCAACTTTTATATCATATAGAGACAAATTAATAGAAGCGGGACTTTTTAAATATGAAAAAGGAAAAAAAGGAAGTCCTAACAAATATAAAATTTGTACTGACAATTTTGAAAGTATAAATAGTAGTACAAATAGTAGTATATCAAGTAGTAAAAAGCGGAGCAAAAGCAGTAGTTAATACCGCAAACATAAATAGACTAGACAAAGACATTTATATTAATTTATTTAATATATATAAAAAAAGACTTGTAGAAGAACGAAATTTTATTAAAGTTTTTTCCGAATGCAGAAGAAATGAAAATTATCAAAAATTATCGGAAGAAAGTCAAAATGCATTATTTTATGCATTATCTGAAATATAGAAAGTGAGAAAAAACAAATGAAACAAAAAGTAATAGATATAAAAGATTATTTATCTACTGAGAAATATACAACAAGAAAAGAATTAGTTGAAGCAATAGGTTTTTCTGACAGAGAAATAAGAAGCAGGATAAGTGAACTCAAAAAGAAAAGAGTTGTAATTTATAGCAGTCAGAATACGGGATATAGATTAGCAAAAGAATTAAAAAGTTTAACAAAAGAAGAAAGAGAAAAAGAAGTAGAGCTAGTAAAACATAGTTTAAATGATTGTAAATCAAGAACTACGCAATTAAACAAGCAAAAAAGAAAATACATTGCATATATCAAAAAAGCAGAACAAATAGCTCTTGAAGAAGAAAATATGAATCATATACCAAGAATAGACTAAAAAAAGGAGTAAATAAGTGTTAGATATAACTGAGATAAAATACAGAAAAGCACCTTCTAAATACACTAAAGTTCAAAGTGAGGGAGAAAGAAGCAATATAACAAATCGTAAAATGACAAAATTATACGATTACTATATTTGTGATTATTGCAAAGCTGAAATAAGACTATATAAAAAGCAAGAAGAAAGAAGTGGAGGGATAGTAGTTTTACCACATTCGTTGACAAAATGTGGACAGATTACAGCAACTTTATGTTGTAAGTGTGTTAAAGAAGCAATAAAACAATTAGAAAATAAATAAAAAATACAAAGGAGATTCAAATGGAAAAGATAAAAGTTTTAGGAGTAAATATAGAATATAATTCAGCAAATGTAAGGATATTAGAACCACATAAAATTAAAAGCAAAACATTTATGGAATTGATATTAGAAATTTTCAAAATTAGGACAGGCTTTGTTAGCAAAAGAAGCATTAACAGTTGGGTTAGAGAATGGAAAGCACATAATAGATTATATAAGCTAGGATTGTTTAAAGAACATACAAAAGATTGTGATCTTGAAGAAAACGAAAAAATACATAGATTAATGGTTTATTGGATTTTAGGGAGGTTTTAATACAGATGATAAGAAAAGATTGCAAATTTTATGAAGGAAATAGATGTAAAGCTTTAAAAAGGTTGTATTGCAGAAATGAAAAATGTGTTTTTTATAAAAAATCATGTAAAGATGAATTAATAGAAAATCAAATAAAAACAGACTTTAACAATAAAAAGAGTGATGTTGTTGAAGTAATATCTACAAATTCACAATTAGTAAAAGAAGTTTCTAAATGCATTCAAAATAGTAGATTAAGCAAAGAAGGTAAAGTTAAAATGCAAAATATTAAGAATCAGAATGAAGTTCAATATATTAACTATGGGGTTTTAGAATTTTCTGATAATGAAATTAATTTATTAAAAAAAGGAAAATTAAAAATAAGATAAAGGAGAAAAAATATGGCAGATGTAATCGATGATGAAGAATTAATCGCAACAAGACGATTAAATGGAGTAGATGATAACTTGTATAAGGAAGAAAAGGAAGCAATTTTAAAAAGAAAAGCAAAAGAACTAGATGATTTAGATAATTTTGCAGATTTGTTAAGACCAGAGCAGAGATATTATAGCAATATAATCAAAAGACTAGTTCAAAATGCTAGAAATGGAGGTAAACAATGATAATAATTAATCAAGATAAAAATGAATTAGTAAATTTTGATAATATAATGTGCATAAATATAACTAATTGTGAAGAAGATGGTTATTTAATATCTGCAGGTTTTGTAGTTGGAAGAGATGATAATTATAGAGATTTAGAATATTACAATACAGAAGAAAGAGCAAAAGAAGTATTAGCAGAAATAGTACAAAAGTATTCTAGCTATTTACAATTAAATGGAGGACCAGCAATCTTGCAAGGACAAATGGATATACAACCTAATATATTTAATATACCTAAAGTTTATGAAATGCCAGAAAAGTAGGAGGAGAATAGATATGTTAAAAATAAGAGATGATGTAGATCTAAAGAAACTTGAAAAGTTTGGATTTCAAAAAATACAACAAGACAAGAGGATTAATTATATATACACACCACATAAGTCAATCGAAGATTTTACTGGTAATATGATAGTTGTTAATAATGATAGAAACTTGTTTAATTACAATTGTTATCTTGGTGAAGATAGGCAAATTAGATTTAGATTAACCACAGAAGCAACATATGATTTTGAACGAACAATGAATGTAATATATGATTTAATCCAAGCAAATTTAGTAGTAAAGGAGTAAATAAAACATGATGGAAATAATTAAAAATATTTTATTTGGAGTAGCTCTAGTAAGTGGAAGTATATGCACAATATTATTATTTTTAATTTTATTATATAGAGTAATACTTGTTTTTATAGATAACATGAAAAATGCAAATGTTTTTAGACAATGTTTGATGATTTATATTCACAGAAAAAGACCTGATATAAAAATAGAATTAGAAGATATTGATATACCAAAACAAGGAATACATTTGAATAAGAAAAATAAGGAGTAAATAAGATATGAAATATAAAGAAACTATATTAATTATATTAATAATCATAAATGTTGTATTAGGTATAACATTAGGTGTAAAAAATAATAAATATAAAATATTATCAGAAGATGATAAAAAATATATAAAAACAATAACACAATTAAAACAAGAACAAAAAGATTTGAATATACAAATATCAAATAAAAATAATGAATTATCAAATATAAATAACAAAATAAACCAACAAAACAAGATATTAAGTGGAGCAGCAAAATTCATAATGAAAATCAATATATCACAAACGCATTTTACATTAAATATAAGTGAACACTTAAAAGATGATATGAATGACATAGACATTTATATAGAAGTATCAGAAGAATATTATAACAAGTACAATATTGGAGATACAATAGCAGATGATTTCAGAGTAGGAAGTATGATATTTAAAGGCAGTTTTGGAAACTGGAAAGTAAAAGTAACTGATAAACAAATAGTATAGGAGTGATACATAGTGAAAGAAAAAACAGCAGATAAAAAGATATATTTATTACAGCAAGATGAAATAGGATCAAATATTTGGAGGTGTTCAAATTGCAAATTTGAATTTTTCTGGAATGAATGTGGAGATGATATTAAAACATCAGGAATTAAATTTTGTCCACATTGTGGCAATAAAATAGAAGAATATGTTTTTATTGAAGATGATGGGGGAGAGGAATAGTGAAAGAAAATAAAATAGAAGAATTGCAAGAGAGATTAGAAGAATTACATAGAATACAAGAAGCTAGATTAGCATGTAATGCTGATGATTTAGACATAAGAGAAGAAATAGCAGAAGTAGAAGAAGAAATCAAAGAATTAGAGTGGAATATTGAGAGTCTGGAAAAAATGATGGAGTATTACAAAAAAAGGGAAAAAAAAGAACCTGTTATGAATAATTTTTCTTTTGAAGTATATTGGAAAGATGAAATTACGGCGAGAGTATATGTAAAGAAAAAGAAAGTCATTGTATCGCGTTATACGGAGAATCCGGGAAAACAATTATTTGCATCAAAAGAAATGACGCGTTTTCAACTGGGAAAGATTATGGAAATGAGATGTTGGGAGAAGGGAAGACCGGATATCAATGAAATTCTAAATCATCTGGGATTATCAGAATACAATCCTTATGAAATAGTCAGAAAAACACATGGAGTAAGTTATAATGATTTTATTTGGTTTCGTTTTCCGGGAGAAAAATTGACCAGTAAAGATGTATTGGTAAGGTGAGAAGATGTTCAAAGAAGAAATTGGAAATGAGTTTATTGTAATTCAAGAAGGAACCAGTGAGGGAACACAGATAAAATATAGAAAAGATGGCTTTTGGTATAAAAAGGATAACAGAGGACATGAAGGACGTGCAGAATATCTGGTATCAAAATTTATGGAATTTACGTCATTAAAAACTTCAGAATATGTCACATATGAAGAGGGAACAATTAATGGAAGTTCTGGATGCAGAAGCAGGAATTTCCTGACTGGAGAAGAAGAACTGATTACATTTTACAGATTATATTACAACGAAGTAGGAAAAGATCTTTCAAAAGTAATCGGAAATATGGATACGATGGAAGAAAGGATAGAATATGTGGTGTCATTTATAAAAGAAAGCTGTGAATTAGATGTAAAAGAATATTTAAGTAAGATATTTATGTTGGATATGATCTGTCTGAATGAGGACCGGCATTTAAATAATCTTGCGATTATTATGAATGGAGACAAATTTACACCGGCACCGATTTTTGATAACGGAATTGCACTTTTGACAGCAAATCAGAGTGTAAACCGGCATTTTCCTATTGCGGATAATGTGAAAAGAGTTGTAGCCCGGCCGTTTTCTGGTTCGCATGAAAAAATGATGGAGTATTTTGGAAAAGGGTTTTCTGTCGATGTGAATTCGGCTCTGGATTGGTTGGATACAGAGCCGGATTCGATGGAACGTAATGTATTAAAATATCAGATTGAACGGTATAAAGGTATTTTGAACTGATCGCTATTAAAAAGGAGCGGTTGGTGAATGAGCGTGAGCCTAAATAAATAATTTCACCAACCGCGTCTTATCCAGCACAAAAATCGATACATCCATAAAAAGATGTGCCAGTAGCGTACTAAGGATCACACCGTTGGAAGTCAACAGGAATCCACAGTGGAATCCATACCAGCATACGATGGCGGAATAACTTCCCATCAGTACCAGAAGCGGCAGATTTCTTGCGACACCCTGCAGTGTTTCTTTGATATCTTCCAGTGTAGAATCAAAGTACAGGAAACGGCCGACTGCCAGTGTGATAAAATACATGATCAGTGAATCATAGTTCGAATCATGGTAGATGAACTTGATATATAATAAGATCAGAATAATATAAAAGGCAGAGATCAGCCGCACGGACGCCTTTTGTCTGGTCGGAATTGCAGTTAACGGAACGAACAGGATATCGAACCAGTTTGTCATAAATACAGAAAATACCAGAAATAAAAGTAAGATAATATTTTGATATTTCTGCCAGTAGAGTGCGGCTTGAGGAATACGTTCATCTATAATATAATAAAGAGACAGGAACAACAGTACCGAAGTACTGGAAAATACCATCTCATAAAAGCTTTCAATAAGCGAGATTTCTTTTATTTTGTGGATATGGTTCAGCTTCCGGATCTGTTTTGGCGTCAGATCCTGTGTATTAAGTTTATAGTGTTTCTTAAGCTTTGCTGCCAGAATAACGATCGCAAGCACTGCAATCAGGCAGAGCAGGGAGACAAGCATGAAGCCTCCGGCATTCTTAAAGTTAAAATAATGAATCAGATAATATTGGAACATATCATATACCTTCTTTGATGTAATATTTTTTCGGTTACATATTGTAGCACTTTGAAAAAATATTGCAAATAGGAGAATTAGTAGTGGCAGGTCTTGTAGATATGAAATTGAGTTAAATGTCAAAAAAATTAAAAAAATTTAAAAAAGTACTTGCATTTCATAAAATTCCATGCTATTATAAATGAGCATTGTTGATGCGGGTGTAGTTCAATGGTAGAACACCAGCCTTCCAAGCTGGATACGTGGGTTCGATTCCCATCACCCGCTTTTTTGCTACCCTTTTTTATGAAGGGAGATATGTTGGCATTTACGGCTATGATTTCCTGGGGCTTCTATTCCGCAATCATCAAGAAAATCGGTGAATGGGATTATCCGACGGCAGCGGTGACCAGGAGAATCTATTTTTACGGAATGTTATTCCTGATTCCGGTTCTGATGTGGCAAGGGGTGTCATGGGTTGTGACGGTTGTGCTATCTGTGGTGATACTGCATGAGAAGATGACGTTCGTATCTGTGACGGGAGCTCTGTTAATTCTGCTGGGACTGATTGTATCGCAGAAGAAAATTAATCAGAAAAAATAAGAGATTATAAGAAGCTTTGAATCCGGTGGATTATTGTGCCGGATCCAAGGCTTTTTTTTGCCGTTGATCGCTTGAAAGAAGCTGCAAAAGAAGATGCCGGTAAGAAATTCTGCAGATAATAAGCTGGATAAGAAATGAAAATGTGGATATCGGGTTCTGCGGTCAGCTGGAAATATACAGATATATATGAAAAAATATACAATAAAATATGGAAATATTCCTGTGACAAAACAGAAAGTTTGTTGTAAAATAACCGGTACAGTTCACAAAACAATAATTAAGAAATGGAATATTTCAGATGAAATCATAGTGGAGGTTTACAGATATATGGAAAACGAACTTTTTGAAAAAGCGCCGGTACATAAGGCATATTTTAATATGGCATTACCGCTGGTATTCAGTATGGTCATTTCACTGGTCTATAATATGGTAGATACATTCTTCATTGCAAGAACGGGAAATACGAATCTGGTAGCAGGTGTGTCACTTGGAGCACCGATGTTCACGGCTATGATCGCACTTGGAGATATCTTCGGACTGGGTGGAAGTTCCGTGATCGCAAGATTATTCGGACAGAGGAAAGATGAGGATGCAAAACGCATCAGTTCCTTCTGCTTTTATGGAGCAATTATCTGCGGAGTGATCGTAACGGTATTACTTCTGATCTTCCGTGCACCGATGCTGCATTTATTAGGAGCGGATGCAAATACTTACAAATATGCATCACAGTACTATACATATCTGGTGCTGGG
>ENA-ORTG01000487-ORTG01000487.1-human-gut-metagenome-genome-assembly--contig:-NODE-487-length-42607-cov-3.811078_pt1 | contig 42607 bp, 69 predicted proteins | sample MGYA00241906_ERZ509176 | MGnify/ENA primary metagenome ERZ509176 (study PRJEB26280, sample SAMEA2338811) | human gut metagenome | biome: human gut; feature: human-associated habitat; material: faeces...
GTATTATGGAAAACCATTGATAATGTCAAAGCAGAAGAAAAGAAAGCACAGGAAGTTATGGAAAAATTAAACAATCAGCAGAATAAGGCAACTACCGGGGAATAATCGGTAGTTGTTTTTATTTTATAAAATTGCACCTATGCGGTAAATAGGAGAAATCACAGGTTGAGCAACCAACGTAAAAAAGCGTAGTGAATCGGAGGTAATTTATGACAAGAGAACAGGCAAAACAGAATCTTATTGCTATCGGAGTGGCAGAGCCTACGGATGAACAGGTAAGCAATTATCTGAATCAGGTCAATGGCGAAACCAAAAAGGAGAAAGATAAGGCAGACCAGTATAAGGCAAAGGCTGATAATGCGGATGAATTGCAGAGAAAGCTGGATGAATTGGAAGCTGGAAATCTGACAGAGCTTGAAAAGGCAAATAAGGCATTAGACACAGCTAATCAGCAGATCGCAGAATTGCAGAAAAAAAATGCTATTAGAGATTTGCGTGAAAAGGCTATGACCGATTTCAAAGTAACCGCAGAACAGGCAAAAACAATTGTAAAAGAAGATGGCAGCTTTGATACAGCCGAACTTGGAAAGATTATGTCCGAAAAAGAGACCGCAGCGGCACAGGCAAAGGAACAGGAGATTGCAAACAATTCTACTAATCCAGGCGGTGGCATGGCTGGCAAAGAAAATGAAAATAAGACTACTGCTGAAAAACTTGTTGAAAAGTTATACGGCGGTCAGAAACAGAACAATGATATTTTATCACACTATGTAGGAGGTAACTAAGATGATGCAGTTTGAGCAGACAACATACGCTGGCGATGTTGAAATCTTAAAAAGAAAGCCGTTTGAAGGAATCCCTATGACACTTGATTTTACAAGCGTTGATACAAAACTGGCAAACGGTAAAAAGGTTGTAAAAGCAGGAACCCCTATCGGTTCTACAGGAGTAGCAGATAACACGGCTACAGTAGTGGGAATCTTATTACATGACGTTACAGAAGATAGACCACAGGGAACGTTGCTTAAAAAGGCATATATTGACAAAACAATTGCGCAGACACATTCAGGCGTTGAAATTGCGGCAGTTGCAAAAACGGCATTGCCAATGATTGTTTTTGAATAATTAACAGGAGGTAAAAATAATGCTAGTAAATGAAGTAGTAAATACAAAGGCTATTGCACTTGCGGCTACAGAAAACACAAGTAATACAATTCCTTATCTTGGTTTACAGTGGTTTCCAGAGAAGAAAAAGTCAGGTCTTGATTTAAAGTGGATTAAGACACACAAGGGACTTCCTGTATCACTGAAACCGTCTAATTTTGATGCGCTGCCAACAATCAGAGCAAGGGGCGGATTAAAGACAGAAAAAACACAGATGGCATTTTTCCGCGAACAGATGATTGTCACAGAAGAGGATGCACAGGAAATTGATAGAATCAAAGATGAAAATGATCCTTATTTGCAGGGTGTATTGCAGAGTATTTATGATGACACTAATACTCTTGTGAGCGGAGCGGAAGTCGTGCCAGAAAGAATGAGAATGTCTCTTCTCTCAACAACAAATGGACATCCTACAATCGGTATTGAATCTGACGGTGTTAAGTATGAGTATGATTATGACCCTAACGGAGAATACACAAAGAAGCATTACTTAAAATTGCAGGACACGGCTATGTGGAGCGATACTACAAATTCTAAGCCACTCACTGACCTTAATAATGCAAGAAAAGCACTTGCAAAATTAGGAAAGATTGCTTCCTATGCGCTTATGAACTCTAACACATTTAATTATCTGTTAGAAAATGCGCAGGTCAAAAATGCTATTCTTGCGCAGAACTTAACGGCAAACATTGAACTTACAGATGATAATGTTGTCTCTATCACAAAATCAAGAACAAAACTTACTATTGTTCTTTACGACAAGATGTACATTGACGATGAGGGAAACGAACAGTATTTCTACCCTGATAATAAGGTTACGTTACTACCAAGTGGTTCTCTTGGCAATACTTGGTTTGGAACTACTCCAGAAGAAAGAACAGCTTCACAGGTTGCTGATGTAGATGTTTCTATGTATGGTATGGGAATTGCAATTGCTAAGAAAGTTGAATACGGTCCTCCTGCAATCACATCTGTTACAGCTTCAGAAATCGTGCTTCCTTCTTATGAGAATATGGATTCAACATTTGTAATCGAAGTACATTCTGCTTAGTAGGAGGTATCTGGGATGAAGTATCCGTATATCGTAAATAAAAACGGTGTTTGGTATCCAGCAGGAACAGAAGTGCCAGACGGAAATGCTGATAAAGAAGTTAAAACAGAAAATCAGACATATACAAAGACAGACATTAACCGCATGAGAACTGCAGACTTGCAGAAGTTAGCAGGAGAAAAAGGAATTCAAAATGCCGATTCCTTTAGCGGTGAGGATTTAAAGAAAATGCTTATTGAATTGATAAACTTATAAGGAGTCCGTATGGAAAAATACAGTACTTTACAGAAAGTAAAAATCAGGCTAGGACAATTTCATACAGAGGAAGTCACAGACCCCGACACAGGAATTACGTCTGATGTTACTGTATTCGATCGTAAGGAAGATAACCCACTTATTGAGTTACTGTTATATCAAAATGAGCAATTAGTAATAAATGCTTCTGGAATATCAAGCGCAAAAAAAGAAGAATACTTAAAAAAGAAAGAAGAAGCTATTGTTGAACTTGCGCTTTATGATCGTAACAAATTAGGAGCAGATTACAGTGCCAGCTATTCAGAAAATGGAATAACAAGAACATGGAATAGCAAAGAAGACATATTATGTTATTATGATATTTCTTGGCATGTTAAAGCTCTCTGAATTGTATGAAAAAAGAAGATTGTGCATGACCTTTTTACTTGAATCAGTAAGATGGTCGTAGGCGGCGCACAGTAAGAGGTGGAGGGCGGTGCGCCTATATTAAATTGCAGGAGATATAAAATGAAAGAAATTTTATTACAGACTTACACCATAGCGTTACCAATATTGCTTGGTTATATAGTTTGGCTTCTGAAGCAACAAAAAAAAGACAAAGACGCCAATAGTAAAGGTACAATGTTACTTTTGCGAGTGCAGCTTATCGAATATCACGATAAGTATATGAAACTCGGCGAAATACCATCTTATGCGTATGACAATTTTGTTGAAATGTATAACGCATATCACGCATTGGGCGGTAATGGTATGGTAACCAAAATGTATAACGAAATACAGGAAATTCACTTAAAGAATGGAGGTAAGGATTAAAATGGATATAACATCAGTATCAACAGTAGTTTCAATCGTAGTGATTACTTATTTGATCGGTATTGCGTCTAAAGCAATTCCAAGCGTAAAGGACAATTACATCCCGATTATCGTAGGTGTGGCAGGCGGCATCTTAGGCGTAGTTGGAATGTACGTAATTGCTGATTTTCCAGCAAATGACGTGCTGAATGCTATTGCAGTCGGAATCGTATCTGGATTGGCAAGCACAGGCGTAAATCAGATTTATAAACAGGTCAAAAATGCTTGATATTAATAAGCAGAAAATGAAATACGCCTTGCAGGGTCAGACCGTGACCGTTGAGGAAACTGACGAATATGGAAACCCAGTGTATGAGGGATATACGGACGCAAGTGGAAACTTCATTCCATACCTTGATTCACAAGGCAATCCGATTCCAAAGACAAAGGAAGTAAGCGGATTCTCTGAACCAGTTACGTTCTATGCAAATATCAGTAATAAGCTGTCAGAAGTATTGGTAAAGCAATTCGGCATAGACGATAGCACATCATATGTGCAGATTGTTACAGATAAAGGATATCTGCCTATCAACAATGGTGATGTCGTATGGAAGAAATCGGAAGTCATTCTGAATGATAATGGATTACCAGACGAGAACAGCGCAGATTACATTGTAAAGGGCGTAGCTGATGAGGGATTGACAGCCGATTTATTCCTGTTACAGAAAGTTGTTAAGTAGGTGGTAACATGAAGAATGTAAATATTTTGGGAACTGAATATAGCATTGATATTGACGATACATTAGAAAAAACTAATTGTGATGGACTTTGTAAAGAATACGACAAAAAAATTACAGTTAGAAATGTAGGAGCAATGCTGTGTGATGATGATTTCATGGAAACAAAGAAAAAAAGATTTAACGAAGTTTTAAGGCATGAAGTAATTCATGCTTTTTTTAGTGAGTCTGGATTAGATGATTATTCATCTAATGAAGAACTGGTTAACTGGATCGCAATTCAGTTTCCTAAAATGTTGCAAGTATTCAAAGAGCTTGAAGCAATATAGGTGGACGTATGGCAAAGAAAGTTATCTCCATGACATTATCACAGAAATCCGTACAGAACGTCATAAAGGAGCTGAGAAGCTATCAAAATTCGTTGGAGTATAAATGTAGGCTATTAGCTGAAAAACTTGCTGAAAAGGGCGTAGAGATTGCAAGATTGCAAGTAACAGACCTTGATGCAGTATTTACTGGTGATTTGATGAGAAGTATTCATTCAGAGCACATAAGAGATATAAAAGGCGGTGGCGTATACTCGGTTATAGCTGATGATGAATCAGCATTGTTCGTAGAGTTCGGAACAGGAATTGTCGGACAACAAAGTCCTTATCCAGGCAAACTACCAGACGGTGTTACATGGGAGTATGCAAGCGGTAAGACCATAAGACAGTTGGCAGACGGACGCTACGGATGGTTTTACCGTGACGATAACGGTCAATGGTGGTTTACAGAGGGTATGCCTAGCAGACCATTCATGTACTACACGGCTAATGAACTTAGAGACTTGATAATGGAAACTGCCAAGGAGGTGTTCACCGTTGATTGATAATTCATGGGCTTTACGATTGCAAGACCAGTTATTCAACATGTTTTCACATGAAATGAAGTTAGCATATGGGAACAAGTACAAGAACCTTTACTTGACACAGGATGAAGCAGTCACAGGAACACCAAAGTTTCCGACAGTGCTAATGAGACAGATTGGTGCTACAGAAGCAGGACAGGATTTAACAGGCGAGCGAATAAACGCTGTAAGACCAACATTTCAGATTACCATTAACTATCAAGGCGAAAAAGCAGAAGACAGGGCAGAATTAGTTGATATGACCGCAACGGCTATCAACTTTTTTAAATGGAAAAGGTTTGATGTAAGCAATCCTGTTTATACGATAACCAATAAAATCAGGACGGCAACATTTAGGGCAAGCCGATTATTCGGCTCTATGGATCCGTTACAATAACTATTAACTGGCACACAACAGGGTGTGTCACTGACCGCATTAATTAGCGGTAGAAAGGACGGTATATATGGCGGCAACTATAGCTGGCTTATCCAGTCTGGGTATTACGTTTGGGTATGGCGTAGAAGATACAGCAGGAACAAAACCAGATACATTTACCCAGTTGGACAGAATTAATGCTATCGGCGGTATCACAATCGAGAATGAACAGATTGATGCATCTGCACTGGAAGATTTGGTTTCCAGATACATTCAGGGGCGTGGTGATACAGGCGGTTCATTTGCAGTTACTATTAACTTTACAACAGAAACACTTACGCAGTGGGAAACGGTAATTTCTACTTACACAGCGCTGACAAGTGGTAAGAGAATGTGGTTTGAGACCATTATTCCTAAGTTTGAAAAGGCTTTCTTTGTTGTGGCACAGCCACCTACAGCCATTCCTGCGCCAGAGTTTGCACAGAATGAGCTGCTTACCCTTGAAATGAACCTTACAATCGAGGAATACAAGGGCATGGAAACAAAGGTAGCGTTTACCTAAGTTAGATTAAAAAAACAGGGGCGGTCTTAGGACTGCCCCCTTTCTTACTAATAGTAAGGGAAAGGGAATAGATATGTTAACAATCAAAGTAAATGATAAAGAATACACAATCAAATTTGGATATGAGCCAACATTAAAATCAAGATTACTTTCCAGAGTTGCAAAAATGACTGTAAATACGAAGCAGGATGCAGAAGAAAATCTGGAACAGATTGAGAATATGCTTTTATTTGTACCTGAAATGGTTCTGGTAGGCTTGCAGAAATTCCATTCTGATGAGTTTGGCTACAATATGGACACAAATGACGGCTACGAAGAAGCAAAGAATAAAGCCTTTTCTCTTGTCGGCGATTATGTAGATACTGGTGATGTAGATATCACAGACTTTTTCACAGAATTAGAGGAAGAGTTAACATCTAACGGTTTTTTAAAAAAGATGTTCGAGAAGGAAGTGGAGAAAGCACAGGCGAACTCGGACAACAAGAAGAAAGCCGAGAATTAACATGGAAATTATACTGTGAGGAAATACGTCCTTATTGGCTACTGGTCACTAAGGGGTATGGACTCACGGTACATGATATAGACTGGTCTTGCCCTACTGATCTACAGCCATATGCAAAGGCATACAGGCTGGAAAATCAGAAAAAAGATAATGATGCATGGGCTATGTTTGGCTCTTATGGCATATCTGCCCTTATGGTTGCTATTGACCATTGCTTGAACGGCAGAAAAGCACGTAGCAGTTACATTGATAAGCCAATTATGAAAGAACTTGAAGAAAAGAATAAGCCATTATCGGAAGAAGAAATGGACAGACAGAGAGAGCTGTTCGTGGCAAAATTGGAAGCCATGAGAGTTAATTTTGAATTGAATCACAAAAAGAAAGAAGATGATAAAAAATGAGTTATATCGGTATAGACGTATCGGAATATCAGGAAACTATTGACTGGGCAAAAGTCAAGGCAGGCGGCATCCAGTTTGCCATCCTTAAAATCATCCGTAAAGATTTGAACCGTGATAAGCAGTTTGAAGCTAACTGGTCAGGCTGTAAAGAAAACGGATTGACGATACAGGGCGTTTACAACTACAGCTATGCGACAACAGTTACAAAGGCTAGAAATGATGCAAGGAAAGTAGCAGAAGTGCTTAATGGTCGTGAGCCAATGGTATGGCTGGACGTTGAGGACAACTGCCAGAAAAGACTGGGAAGCAAGCTGATTGACATTATCAACGCTTACGGTGATGTTATCAGAAGTTATGGGCTTGCGTTCGGTGTGTATACTGGAAAGTCTTTCTATAATTCCTACATCAAGCCGTATGGCGGTGTGAAATATCCTATGTGGATTGCGGCATATGGAAAGAACAAGGGAAACATGGATGTGAAGTACCAGCCACAGATTGAAAATATGGTAGGCTGGCAATACACGTCTAAAGGCATTGTAAGCGGCGTTAATGGCAACGTTGATATGAATATATGGTATCGTGAATTAAACGAATTACAGACCGTCTACGAAACGCACAACAACCCATATGCAGAGCCTGCACGTACATTGTACAAGACATTCCCGTGTATGCGTGGTGATGATGTGAAATGGCTACAGACGGAACTTATCTATCATAAGTGCCTGCCTGCCACAAATGCAAAAGGCAAGAGCAATATTGACGGTATCTTAGGAAATGATACAGCCAGTGCAATCGGAGTTTTTCAAAAGCTTGTAGGAATCACGGTAGATTGCAAGGCAGGAAAAGTAACAAGAGAATATCTGAAAAGATAACACAGGGGTGGTAGAGGTCATAGTCTACTGCCCTTTTTACTGGCTATCGGTTGGAGGTAGTCACTCACTTTAACAGTTGAAAGTAGGTGCAGTATGGCAGAGATTGATTCACTGGAAATTCAAATTAAAGCGCAGGCAACAAAGGCGAATAATGCGATTGACAAGCTGATTACAAAACTTGATAAACTGTCTACTTCACTGAACAGCATTAATACCAGTAATTTGAATGGTCTTGCGAATAGTGTAAACAAACTTTCAAGTGCCATGCAGAGCATGAATAATGTAAAGACTACTGATTTTACAAGGCTTGCAAAGGGCATAGAGAAGATATCCACAGTAGACACAACTAAAATCAATCGTGCGGCATCCTCTATGAACCAGCTTAGTAAAGCATTTGGAAATATTCAGGCTAGTAGTTCTGCTACTGCACAGATATCAGAACTGGCAAAAGGAATTTCACAGTTAGGTTATAAATCGTCAACTAAGGCTATAGAGAATATCCCTAAACTTGCTACAGCGATGCAGGGGCTTATAACAACACTTTCTAAAGCGCCTACAGTCAATAGAAACCTAATTGACATGACAAATGCACTGGCGAAGTTGGCAAGAACAGGTTCATCCAGTGGTCGTGCGGCTAATTCCCTTGCAAGTAGTCTGAATGTTTTTAGCAAGTCGGCTAAAAGTGCAAAGATAAACAGCTTTTCCCTTGCTTCTGCATTTGGAAAATTATATGCATCATACTGGCTATTGTTCAGAGCGTTCCATAAGCTGGGGGAAGCAATCGACATATCGTCCTCATTGACGGAAGTAGAAAACGTTGTAAGGACTACGTTTGGTAATTATGAGAAGATGATACAGGACTTTTCCAAGACATCCATACAGGATTTTGGTATGTCCGAGCTGATGGCAAAACAAGTAGCAAGTAGATTTCAAGCTATGGGCGTTGCTATGGGATTCTCACAAAAGAACATGGCGAATATGTCATTGGAATTAACGAAGCTGACCGCAGACATGGCATCATTCTATGATATGTCACAGACGGATGTTGCAAGGAATTTACAAGCTATCTTTACTGGGGAAACCGAACCATTAAGGAAATATGGTCTTGATTTAACACAAGCAACGCTAAAAGAATGGGCATTGAAACAGGGGTTAGATGCTGATATTACATCTATGACACAGGCACAAAAGGCTATGTTGCGATACCAGTATGTCATGCAGAATACAGCCGCTGCACAGGGCGATTTTGCAAGGACGGCAGACACATGGCACAACCAAATTACAGTTCTTACGCAGTCATTCCAACAGTTGGCATCCATTATAGGCGGTGCTTTGATTAATGCATTTAAGCCATTTGTGCGCACTCTAAATCAAGTCATGCAATATGTAATTGCATTTGCGGAGACTGTTACAAATGCGTTAGGCTCAATATTCGGATGGCAGTATGAGGTATCTGCTGGCGGTGTAGCCGAGGACTGGGCAGACGGCATGGACGATTTTTCAGATGCTACTGGTGATGCGGCAAAGAACGCTAAAAAACTGAAAAATAATCTCCTTGGAATTGATGAATTAAACATTAACTCTGGAGATAATGATAAAAATGGTAGCGGTGCAAACGGCGGAGCAAACAAGGTTGATAAGACACAAGGCGGTCTTGTACAGGTAGATACCATTTTCAAGGGATATGAGAGTGGTATTAAGAGCTTAGAGGGATTAGGAAAGACCATTAATGCGGCTCTTAACAAGGCTATGGACAATGTGGACTGGAATAAAATCTATAAAAAGGCTGATAATTTTGGAAAAGGTCTTGCGAATTTCCTTAATGGTCTTATATCTCCCAGATTATTTAGTAATGTAGGAAAAACAATAGCAAATTCCTTAAATTCAGCATTACATTTCCTTGATTCATTTGGCACTACATTTGATTGGAGGAACTTTGGAGAATCATTAGCCGAGGGAGTAAACTCTTTCTTTAGAAATTTTGATTTTGGGTTACTGGCACATACTATCAATACATGGGCTAACGGCTTGTTAGATACCATGATTACGTACCTTAAAAAAGTAAAATGGTCTTATATTGGTTACAAAATAGGAGATTTTATATCGAAGATAGATTTTAAAGGAATTTTGTCTAAGGTAGGTCAAGTAATATGGCAGGCTATCAATGCCGCAATTGAAACCTATATAGGAATATTCAGCGCAGCACCTATTGAAACAGCAATTACAACATCTGTATTACTGTTGAAATTTACTGGTCTTGGTGCGTCTATAGCAGAAAAGCTAAAAGGTGTAATAAATACTGCGATTGCATCTGTATTAGAATCTGGCATTACATGGTCTATTGCAATTCCTCTTTCAATCACATTACTTGCTAATAAGTTGGATAGCACTTTTATAGACTTAGAGCTTGCTAAATTTGGAGAGGAACAGTCTAAAAAGTATGGAGATACTTTTAACAATATAGCAGAAAAAGCAAAAAACCTTACAGACAGAATAAGGGAAACAAATGAAGCATTTAGAGAACAGATAAATACAAAGGATGAAAATATTCTTTTTCTTGAAACACTTGCTGATAAATATGGAGCATTAAGCAGTAAGACAAATCTTACAGCAGACGAGCAAAAATTACTTACACAGTACACACAAGAACTTATTAGCAAAATGCCCGAACTGAATGAGTACTATGATTCAGAAAATGAAAAACTGACAATCACTACCGATAAGCTGAAAGAATTAATTACTCAAAAAGAAAAACAGATAAGACTTGAAGCTATTTCAGATCAGTGGAAAGAAACATTAAAACAAGAAGCAGAAGCGCAGATGCAAGTCAAGGAAAACGCACAGAATCTTTCTAAAGCACAAGAAGATTTAGCGTACTGGACAGGAATCTGCAATGATGAACTTGAAAAATCCGGTGGAAATGCTAATCTTGCGCCGTATCAAGACGAAGTTTCTAAAGCTTCACAGGCGGTAGAAGAATTTAGCAACGTACTTAAAGAAAATAAGCAACAGTTAGACCTTATTTCTGAACAATCTTCTTTTTATGAAGAAATGTACAACTCAATAAGCATTGGAGCAGAAGAAGCAAAAACTACAGCAAGAACCAATGGGCAGAATGTAGCAAGCGAATACGCAAGCGGAATTTCTGACAATGCTAGTATGTCTACAGAAGAGATAGACGCTATGGTAAACAATGCCACAACGCAGTTAGAGTCTATTAATAATACGGCATACGATAGTGGAAAGAATATGGTTTCGGAATATTCCCAAGGTGCAAAAGACGAATCAAATTCTACAGACTATTCAGAGCTGGGTGAAAACATAGTTGCTGGCATTACAGAGCCTATGGGAGATAGCAACTCAGAATTGACTATAGGTGATGTAGTAAGCAGATTTTTTGATAAATTTGTTGGGAAAATAAAAGATGTATTCGGTATTCATTCCCCTGCGGAAGAAATGAAACCATTAGGCGAAAATATCTTCTTAGGAATCATTGAGGGATTTACTTCTCTATTCGATACGTTTACAGAGAAGATTAACGAATTTTGGGAAAACTATGTTCTTCCATGGTTTACCGTTGAAAAGTGGACTGAACTGCTGGGGAATATCTTAGTAGCGGCGCAGACCAAATGGGATGAAATGGTGGAATGGTGGAATGGAACAGCACTGGTTACATGGTGGGAAGAAAGCGTTGTACCATGGTTCTCATTAGAAAAGTGGCTGGAAGTACTCAATAACGTAAAGGAATCGTTCAATACTAAGTGGACGGAGACATCTACTCAATGGGTAGCCAATCTTACTAAGTGGTGGACTGTTAATGTTGCGCCATGGTTTACTAAGAAGAAATGGGATGATGTTCTAAGCAAAGTACCAGTAGCATTTAAGGACGCTTTCAAGGCGGCGGCTAATGGTGCTATCGGATTCTTGAACGGTGTAATTGATGGTGTAGAAAGTCTTGTAAACCGTGCTATAGACGGATTGAAGAAGCTGGCAGAAGCGGCAAGCAAAATACCAGGGGTTAGCTTTAGTATTGATATACCTAACGTATCATTCCCACGCATACCTACATTCCAAACAGGTGGATTCCCAGAGGACGGACTTTTCATGGCTAACCATAACGAGCTTGTAGGACGGTTTTCTAACGGAAAGACAGCGGTTGCAAGTAATGAAATGATTGTGGCAGGAATTGAAGAAGCGGCATATAGAGGTTTCTCACGTGCGTATGAAGATAATAATAGAGAAGCTACATTGCTTTCTGAAATATTAGATGCAGTCAGAGAGGGTAAAGAAATCTCTATTGACGGAAGAAGCCTTGTTTCCGCTGTAGAAGAAAGAAGCAATAGAAACGGATTTAGTTTTGCATAAGTTATGTAAACTTTTGTAGAAATCCTCCTCTCATAAGTGGTATAATAAGCCAAAATGAGAGGGGGCTTTTACATGAATAAAGTAAAAACAGGTATAGGTATTGCACTGATAGCCATATTAATTATTGTATGCGCTAATTATTTAGATAACAGGGCAATAGCGAAAGAGCAAGAGGAATGGAAACAGGAACAGATTGAAAAGTACGGTAAAACGTTTGAACAGTCGGAAAAAGAAGCAAAACAGCTTACCCAAGAAATAGAAGAAACAAATCAAAGAGCAAGAGAAATGATGAAAAATTGGTAGGTGATTGCTATGGATAATATGGAGATTGAACAGAAACTTACAGAGCTGGAAAAACGTATTAAAAAGATTGAGTTTGAACAGTTGGACAGCGCAGGAGAATTTCAGAAGCTGGCGCAAGAAGTGATACAGGCAAGGGAAAGTAACAGCAAATTACTGGAATCCAAGTACAAATCAAACGATTTTCTCATGAAAGAGAATCAAAAATATGCTCATGTGGCAGACGATAGGTACATAGACGTAATCGACAAACTGAATAGCATAGAAGCAGAAATAAAAGAAATAAAGAAGAAAATTAAGTAGGGCGGCGTGTAACCGTCCTATTTTTATGTATAAAAAGTAGCGCTCATTTTTTAGCGCTATTTAAAATTAAAACCAAAAGCATCTACATAACGTAGGTGTTTTTCTTTTACATAAATTCATAGTTATGTAAATGTAATACATTTCACAATATACTTTGCAACAACAGTAAACAGGAGGTTGACATAATGGCAAAAGCAACACTTCCAACAAATTTTAAAGACGATATTTTAGATAAAAACATGGGTGGTCGGCGCAGATACCGAATGACTACAAATTCAGACGGAACGGTGACACTGGAAGATGTAACGACATATACACAGGTCGGTGGAGAATTTAAAGCATCTAACATAAATGACACGAACAAAGCTATCAATGCGGCGGCTGACAAGAATAAGATTCTGACTACACTGGATGATGTAAAAGCCTGTACACAGTCTGGCTACATGGTGGATTGTTTGGTGGTTAAGGCAATGCTGGAGGGATAAGCTATGTCAATGAGTTCATTCTTAAATGTCAATGGGTATGATTTTCCTTGCCCTGCTGTCGGATTTTCATGGACGATATCTACTACAGTAAATGCAGGAAGAAACGCAAACAATGCAGTTATCGGTCAGAGAGTCGGAAGAGATTTATACAAGCTGGATAATCTGAAATGGGTAGGACTGACAGTAGAGCAAAGACAGATGATGTTAAAAGCAATAGAACCGTTCTATGTGCCTGTTACATTTGAGGACATGAAGAATCCTGGAAACCCGATTACGATCACAATGTACCCGGGAGACAGAAAAGGCGTGCCATTATTCGTTGACCGACTTACGCATATGATAACCAAAGACGAGACTTTATCATTCAACCTTATAGATTGTGGGTGGTAGTTATGCAGAACGTATCAAAAGCCTATAAGCAATCCATGAAAGGCATAGGACGTAACAGGGGATATATAAAAGCAACAATCGGTGTAATCAACTCACAGGCACAGAAAAATGTTGCTGTAGATGATCGTACGGCGGTTACTTACTTTTCAGACGTGAGAAAGCCTTTTAACAACTACACGGTAGACAATGTATACGCCACAGCGGAGCAGGATTTTTCCAAGGTGGACGGCACAATGTACTTTCTTCCACCAAGGAACAACGACTATTACAATAATGGAATTGTGACAGCTAACATATTGGGTACTATTTATATATCCTTTTCTGGCGTCACAGGACTTGATATAAAGGGATTAATAATAGACTGGGGAGAATATTACCCAGTTGATTTTACAGTCCAAAATGACAGTGTTACACGCTCTTACAGCGGTAATGATAAAAGCTACTGGGTGACAGAAGATGTATTCAACGGCACTTCCTATCTGATTATCACTCCTACCAAAATGATAAACGGACAGGGAAGACTAAGGATATATCAGTTTTACTGCGGTATCGTCAATGCATTTAGCAATAAGGAAGTAAAGAAATACAGCGGTAAACAGTATGTATCTTCCATAACCGATACGATACCGTCTAACGATATATCACTGACGATTGATAACCAGAATCAATACTATTCTCCAGACAATCCAGACAGCGCACTTGCTTACATGGAAGTCGGACAGGAAGTAAAGATTCAGTTCGGATATGATGTGTTTGGAAATGGCGAAATAGAATGGCTACCAGAGGAAACAACCTATCTTAAAACATGGTCGGCAACCGATACGGAAGCCAAGTTTACTGCAACAGACAGGTTCGATTACCTGACAGGTAAGTACTACCGTGGACTTTACAGAGAAAACGGAATAAGCCTATATGACCTTGCTATTGATGTGCTGAATGATGCAGGAATAACGGATGAAAGAGAATACTCAATAGACCCATACTTAAAAAATATCAAGGTACAGAATCCTATGCCAGCGGTAAAGCACAGTGAAGCATTACAGATTATTGCCAATGCAGGGCGGTGCGTATTGTTCGAGGATAGAAACAGTAAAATTCATATGCAAGCATCATTCATACCCGACATGACAGCAGAATCCAATGGAGAAACATCATACAGCCATGTATCTGATGTACTGAACGGAGAGGACAAAGAAGCTTATGCGATATGCAGTTCTGATTTTTCCAAAGTGGACGGAACTGTATTTTTTATGCCTGCTGACAGCAATTACTTAAAGACTGGTTATATCAGTTCACAGATAGCAGATGCAAGCGGAACTTTTGCAGAGAATCCAAAGATTACCATTAATCTTGAAGCGGCATTTGTAGCGTATGGATTGCAGATAGAGTTCAGGAACGTTGCGCCAGCGCAGTTTAAGGTAACGACATATTACCAAGATTTAGAAGTGGACAGCTACACGGTAGAGCAGGGCGGGGAACTGGAATATACCACATTTGAACAATTTAATCTGTTTGATAAAATGGCGTTAGAATTTACCAAAGCACAGCCGAACAGCAGAATCACAGTGGATAATATCACTGTTGGGGATGTCACTGACTACCATATTACAAGGAATGACATGACAGCCAGCCCTACAGCAGTAAGGCAGAATAAAATTAAGGCTATCAGCGTAGTAAAGACACAGTATCGTGCGTCTAGTGAGAATAAGGATATTTCTACAGAAGAGATTACCATTAGTCCTGCTAACAATGTGCATACGGTATACTTCCAAAATCCCTGTTACGGACTGACAGCAGTAATTGATAACGGAACAGATGACGGTGGAAATCCGATTCCAAGCGCTATATCGGTGCAGATTACAGACAGTAGCAGTTATTATGCCACTCTACAGTTTAGCGGCATTACGGAAGAAACGATTGTTAAGTATGTAATTAAAGGATATGAGTACGTTACCGAAGAAATCGGCTACACGGTCACACATAATGACAATGGGGATATTAAGACATGGAAAAATCCGTTAATCAGTACTACAGAATTAGCCAAAGACCTAGAGGAATGGCTTGCAAGCTATTATTTAGGAGATGTGGATTATCAGATTAAATGGCGTGGAGACCCAAGGGCAGATGCAAACGACTTATATTATCTGGAATTAAAAGACCGTGGAGAAACCATGATAAGGACGTACCAAAATGAGATATCATTCAATGGCGCATGGTCGGGAACAATGAAAGCAAGAAAGGCGGTGCTGTAATTGGCAATAACTAAAGTAACAGCGGCGGTTGCTGACGATACAACCGATTTAAAACAAAGCAATGCAACATATACTGGAAGCCTTACAGCACCTAAAGAATCGGGTGATTATCCTGTTACGGTATCTGCCTATGATGATGCAGGAAATGTAACCATAGATAGATCAACGGTAGCGGAAGTAAGCCTATGGCATACTCCTAAGACTAATTGGACTATAAATGACCGATTCAATTATGTGGACTATAACCGTATTAAGAACAATCTGACTTATCTGTATGAACTAGCACAGGAAGTATATAAGCAGTTTTCAATCGTGGATATGGGCGCAGATATTGAAGATTATACTGGATGGTTTACGGCGGCGGCTTTTAATGCTTTTGAAAGCAACCTTGAAACGATTAATAAGAACATATTCACACAGGACTACGGCGTATCGCAAAGATTCTTCGACAACGGACAGTTTATCAAATGGGATGAATTGAACCGTATAGAGTCGGCTACATTGCAAATGAATGACCTTTTGGAGAGACAGAAAGACACTCTTAGGAAATTGCCATTCAGACTGGGAGCATTTAGGGAGGTAAGAATATAAATGGCTATATCAAGCGTACAAGCAACAATCAAAGGTACTACATACAATCTGACCCTGAATAGCTCTACTGGATTGTATGAAGCAAGTGTTACAGCGCCAAGTACCAGTTCATACAATAATAACAGCGGTCATTATTTCCCTGTAACGATTAAGGCTACAGACAGCGCAGGAAACAGTACGACAATCAATGATACTAACGCAACACTGGGAAACAAGCTGAAATTAAAAGTAAAAGAAACCACTGCACCAGCTATCGTAATTAGTTCACCTACAGAAAGCCAAGTAACTAATAACACAAAGCCTATAGTTAATTTCACGGTTACAGATGCAGATAGCGGTGTTAATCCTAACAGTATCAGCATTACAGTTGACAGCGGTAGTTCTGTGACAAGTGGAATCACAAAAACCGCAATAACAAATGGATATTCATGCTCTTATGCGATTCCTACGGCTCTTACAGACGGAAACCACACTATCAAGGTAAATGCCAAGGACAATGACGGAAATGCCGCCACACAGCGTACAGTAACGTTTAAGGTGGACGCAACGCCACCAACATTATCTGTATCTGCACCGACTAATAATCTTGTCACAAATGTTGCATCATGCACAGTAACAGGCAAGACCAGTGATGTTACAGCAGGAATTAAATCAGTTACTGTCCAGTTAAATGGCGGTACGGCTACTAATGTCACAGTAGATTCAAGCGGTAATTTCAGCACAACTATTACTCTTGCGGAGGGAGCAAACACAATCGTTATTACTGCCACGGATAACGGCGGTCTTTCTTCTAGTGTTACAAGAATTGTGACATTAGATACAGCGGCACCAGTTATCAATTCTGTAGAAATCAGCCCGAACCCAGTAAGCACAGGAGAAGTATTTACAGTAACCGTTAAGGCTACAGACTAGGAGTTGCTTATGGGCGTAGTAATAACAAATGTTACAATTTCCAAGAATCCAGTAAATACAAAGGAAACATTTAAAATATCTGTTGCTGTCAAGGAAACAGTGACCGAACCTACAATGTATAGATTGCCCATGAGATTAGGACAAGACAAGGGAGGTATAAAATAATGGCAAAGGCAAATTTACCTGTCAATTTTAAGGACGATATATTGAAAGAAAACATGAACGGCAAGCGTAGATTCAACATGATTCAGAACAGTGATGGTACAGTCAGTTTTAAAGATGTGACAGAATATACACAGGTTGGTAGCACATTCGGAGCGGCACAGATTAATGCCACAAATGAAGCTGTAAATAATGCGGCAGATGCAAGCAAGATTATAGATGATCTGGACACGATAAAGGCAAATACCAAAGCAGGGTATATCGCTGGGGCATTGGCAGTTAAGGCATTAAGTAGTAATTTAAAGGCTTTAAAAATAGTGCAATTTGAAACAGGTGGTAACGGTAGTTATAGAACAGGAAACATAATTTTTTATGTTCCCAATTTTTCAAAATTACATATAGGTGCTCTTGGAGGTATTGGAAGTGGTAATTTTGCTGTATATGGTGGTAGTGGTGTTAACATTGTAAATGGTGTAGAACAAAGTACACTAACTGGCTCAGTTACATTAGAAACATTTGGTGATGGAGGTGCAAAAAATAAAGAATACGATATATCAAGTTATTCTTATGTAAGATTGTATATTAAAGGAACACCAGATGATTATGCATACGTGAAGTACATGAATGATATATCATTTTCTTAGTCGTCAATATGAAAATTTTAAAAAAGATGAAGTAATAATGGATTCTTCTGCGGATGGATATTTTGTTTAATTGCTAAATTATCATGCAGTAGCAGTACAGGCAATTGGACTCCATCTGGTAGTTCCGGATATATCAGGAATGCTAATTTTGTTGTATTTCCCTAATAGTACTAATTGAGTTATTAGTCTGGTATATAAGCTATACTAAAATATGACTTAGAAGAAAATCCAGTAGCTCTACCATTCCATGCAGTCCCTGTAGTAATAACTTTACAAACATCTCCTTTAGATAAAGATACGATTGTATTAAAATTACGAATAAACGTATCGGAAGTTTGTCCGGGCGCACCTTTACCAATTTTAATTCTCTCATTAACTGATAATGCTATATTTGCATAACCTGTGGAAGTTCCACCACATACAACATAGTTACCACTTTTATTTATAATGACAGTATTCTCACTAAATGTGTAATAATTTTTATCATATGAATATTTGTCTGATTGTAATGTTAATGTAGCACTATTAGAAGTAAAAGTTTTACCGTTTGTCATGTAGAATATTCCACAACCAGCGCCACCTAAATTACTATTTAATTTATAAAAGAAAGGAGGTATCGCCCATGGCATACCTAAAATTTTTAGATTCACAAAAAATAATCCAGTGTATCGTAGTCCCGGAATCGGAACACGTAGTAACACTGAAATTTCATGATGCGGTTACCGTAGACACAAGCGGATTTGATTTGTTCTTAGACAAAAAAGGAGAACTAGATATTGGCGGTGATTCTTACCACAGCTATAATACTGTATACAGGAATGACGATACAACCGAAGAATATAACGGATATCAGCTTTCTAATGACGGTTCTGCTTATAAGGAACAGCCACAGCCAACTCCTGTTGAACCGACTCTTGACGAACTGAAAGAACAGAAAATATCAGAAATGAACATTGCACAGCAGGAATCAATTCAAAACGGTGTTGATGTTACCCTGTCTGACGGAACAATTGAACATTTTACACTGACTGACCACGACCAGACAAGCCTTATGGGATTGCAGACTAAGGTTGCGCAGGGAGAAACACAGATACCGTGGCATACTTCAGATGTGAATGAACCATGTAAATACTACAGTAATACGGATATGGCATTGATTACAGAAACAGCTATGCAGGCTGTTACATTTGCAGTTACGTATTTCAGAGATTTGCGTATCTATATCAATGCAATGGAAGATTCAACATCTGTACAGAACGTTACCTATGGCATGACAATTCCTAAAGAATACCGTTCAGAAGTGCTTGCGGATATCTACGCAAGCAAAGGTATTGCGTAAGGTTATTAAGCCACTTATCCTGTTTGCGATAGGTGGCTTTCTTTACGTAATGATTGAACTACTGTACCGTGGTCGTAGCCATTGGACAATGTTTCTGTTGGGCGGTCTTTGTTTCCTGTATGCAGGAGAGCAGAACGAACATACAGACTGGAATTGCCCACTTGTTTTACAGTCTGTCAGGGTAGCTTTGGTTATTACCCTGTTAGAGTTCCTATGCGGTCTTATTGTAAATATATGGTTAGGGTGGAATGTATGGGATTACAGCAATATGCCATTTAACCTGTTAGGGCAGATATGCCTACCATTCAGCCTGTTATGGATAATTGTAGGAACGCTTGCGATTATCCTAGACGATTATTTGCGGTACTGGATATTTGGGGAAGAAAAGCCACGATATCGACTTTTTTAGAGCGTGTTGTCGAAATTTGTCGAACGTATTTTCTTGAATCCTTGCATTTATAGAAGTACAATAAACTTGTCCACAATAATGTGGTTCTTCAAGTTCTGGTCCGGGCGGTATGTTAGTGGCATTTCATGCCGCCCGAATTACCAAACATTGCAAACAGACGTTTGATTTATTTGTTGACATATGCAAACATACATTCTATAATTAGTACAAACATTATAGAGAGGATGATTGCATGAGTGGGTTACATAGTTGTAGAGAGGGCAAGGATATGGCAGGGGATAATGGCAATGATGCAGAATTTTACAAGAGAGAAATCAATAAAATTATTGGCACAATAGAAAATGCAGGCACTTTAGAGTACCTGCATTCCTTCATAATTTTTTTTCTGAAGAAGTGGGGATAACTCACTTCTTTTCTTTTCGAGATAACATAACATCTATCATATCTAATATAGTTTCTTTATCTCTTTGATCTAACAATGAAATTTTCCAAAGCAAATCAACATCTTCTTTAGCTTCTCCAGTTTTTCCTCTTCGAAACGGTGAAACATCAAGACCCATTAACCATGCTTCTGAAACATCTAATGCCATTCCTAGAATGACTAGCTTTTCTTGACTAGGCTCAACCTTACCAGATACATATTGACTAATATCTGATTTATTCATCTTAATATTGTACTTTCTACAGTAAGGCAAAGACATATTCAAAATGTCAACTTGTTTTATCTTCCTTTCTTCCATTATTTTTTTAAGCCTATCAGACGTATTTTCCTTCATTTGTATTAACCTCCTTTCTAAAAATAATATATCACTATTTGAACAAAAGTTCAATATGAAAAACTTAAAAGTAAAAATATTTGAACTTTTTATTGACAAAAGAAATCTATGATGTTATTATACAAATAGTTCAAAACATTGAACTAGAAAATAAAGAAAGGAGAAATAAAATATGGCTTTTAATTACAGCAAATTGCGAGGTCGCATTGTTGAAAAGTTTGGTAGTCAATATGATTTTGCCAATGCCCTTGGCTGTTCTGAAAGGACTTTATCTCTTAAAATGAACGGAAAAAGACCATGGAAGCAGAACGAAATATTGACAGCTATTAATCTTCTTGGATTATCTGAGGAAGATATACAGGATTATTTTTTTACCTTAGAAGTTCAAAACATTTAACTTTTAAGAAAGGAGAAGAATTGAACAAATTAATTCACATTGGAAATGCTGATATTTCCATAAAAGAATATAAGGGTCAGAGAGTAGTTACATTTAAGGACATTGATATGGTTCACGAAAGACCGGACGGAACAGCAAGACACAGATTCGCTGAAAACAAGAAACATTTTGTTGAGGGCGAAGATTATTTCGTTTTGAAGCCGTCAGACCTTGAAAATACTGAATTGGACGGATTTCGTCCAGTAGGAATTGATACCGCAAGTCCAAGAGGAACAGCACTCATTACAGAACAGGGTTATCTGATGTTAGTAAAGTCATTCACGGATGATTTGGCATGGGAAGTGCAAAGAAAATTAGTTTCTTCTTATTTCAATGTACATCAAAGCGTCAACGATCAGTTATCTCCAGAATTGCAAGCATTGCAAGGACTTCTTAATCAAATGGTTCAGAAAGAACTTGCTGACAAGGAACGTGATAAACAAATTGCTATCGCACAGGAAACAGCACAGAAAGCCATTGAGACAACTGAACATATCAAAGAAGCTGTAAAACCTGTTCTCGATAATTGGCGTGATGAAATCAATGTTAAATTTAATCGTATTCAGAAAAGTGCATCTACACCATTTAATCTTTTACGTACAGAAATGTATTGTGAATTGGAACGTAGAGCAGGATGCGATTTGTCTACCAGATTAAGAAACCGTAAACAGCGCATGACTGATAATGGATGCACGAAAACAGAAATTAATAAGTTGAATCGCATGGATGTAATTGAGGAAGATAAGAAATTGCGTGAGATATTTACAAAAATTGTTTCAGAGTATGAAATTGAGTACTGCGCTTAGAGAGAGGTGAAAGATTTGACAATATACGAACTTATGAAGAAATTAATGCAATATCCGGCAGATGCCAAAGCTGATTACAAAATAATAATAGGAACTGATAATGGCTGTGACACACTTTTGTATGAAGAGCCAATAGACAAAAAGGAATATGAAGAACTGCCTGTTGATTGGAACAATGTAGCTGTAGATACACCGATTTTGGTAAGAGATCACAAAGAAAATGCGTGGAAAAAAAGATATTTTGCAAAATACGAGAACGGAATAGTGTACGCATGGAAATGCGGAACAACATCTTGGAGCGTATGCAGGAGTGAAGATATAGCCGGTTGGAAAATGGCTAAGTTAGCAGAAGAGGTGGGATCATGATTATAGCAAATGATTCAAAAGTGGATTTTATCGGTAAAGATACAGAAATGTGCCTTGACCTTGCGAATATCATCCGAACACTACGGTTCAGATTTGAACAGCACTTTGATGAAGAGACAGCAGAAATGCTGATTGCACAGGCTGTAGAGGATTCCCGAAGGGCAGAATCAGAGGTAATAGAGGAAATGAAGCAGTTTCAGAAATCGGCTTCAAGAGGACTGACAAAAGCAATGCTATTTTAAATAAGAAGAGAGGGAAAAAGATATGGAAGATTTTACAATTGCGGAAGTAGAAAAAATGTGTGAGGAATTAGGTGTTGGAGTCTTGATCAATGACGGTCATGTAGTCGGATTTGAAGTAGAAGAGGAATAGCCATGGATAACAGGCTAAGAAAAATTGAGAATGCCTTGATATCTATGGGAATAGAACCCAGTATGCGTGGATTCTACTATATCGTGGAACTGACTGTAGGAAAGATAATAAATCCGACAAAGAAACTACAGGATATGTATGACGAAATTGCATCTGAACATGGAATTACAGGCGGTTCAGTTCATAAAGTTGTAACACGCACAGTAGAACTTGCGGACTCAAGAACTCCTACCTACAAAAAGTATATCGGGAGTGAGTTCAAAACGAACAGCGGTTTTGTTTCCCTACTGGCATTCAACATCAGAAGGGAGCTGGAAGATGAACAGGATAACGCTATGCGGCAGGATGAATGAAAAACCTAAATACAGCCACACGGTAGGTAAAATCCGATTCTACAGCTTTCAAATGATTGTTAGACGGCTAAGTGGATATGAGGACATAATACCATGTATCGCAGAACAAGGGATTGCAAATCAGATTCAAAACGGAACTGTTCATAAAATAACAGGTGCTATCCATAGTAGACAGGTGTTTGACGGAAAACGGACGCACTTAGAGTTATTTGTCCATGTAGAATCTATATCAATGGTATTTGAAGCAGATGGAAACCACACAGAAATAACAGGTGTTATCGTCAAAAAACCAGTGTTCAGGCAGACCCAAAGTGGAAGATACATAGCAGAGTTGCTAGTGGTATCTTCCAGGAAGAATGGAAAAACGGATTGCATACCGTGTATTGTGTGGTCAGTAAATGCTTTATTTGCAAAGAATTTAGCAACAGGGAAGACAGTTACTATAAAAGGAAGATTCCAGTCAAGGCAGTATGAGAAAGACGGACGGACTAAGACAGTTTACGAATTGTCCGGGAACGAATTGAAGTTAGGAGTGAGAACGTGGAAGATTTGATTAAAAGTAAATCCTGCGATACGGTCACTATTTCGCAGGAACGGTATGAGCAGTTAGTTGCTTTAGAAAGTAGAGTTGATGCGGCAGTTGACTATATCGTTAATACGGACTTTTGCAACGTAAAGACCGCATTAAGAATCATGGGATTTTATAAAGAAGCAAACAAGCAGGCAGAGAAAGAAAAGAAACTGTTTGATTCATCAGAAGGAAAGGAGTTTGACGATGTGTAAGGTAATTAGATTAAAGAAGCTGATTCTTGAAAATTTCATGATGTATTCACAGGCAGAATTTGATTTCTCGGAACTGACAAGAATTATGGGGAAGAATGGCAAGGGCAAGTCCAGTATTGTGAATGCCTACACATGGCTGCTTTTCAACTGTGACTATGATTTATCGGACAATCCAGCGGTTAGAAGAACAGTTGACGGCAAGAGCGTAGACGATATGGACACAGCAGTCACAGCAGTACTGGATATTGGCGGTAAGGAAGTTACGGCTAAGAAAGTGCAGAAGCGTACATATGGCGAAGCAGTAAAAGATGGCATCGTTGTTGAAACCGTAAGCGATACTAACTCATATTACATTAATAGCGTTCCAAAAACATTAAAGGCGTTTAATGAGTACTTTGATGTAAATATGAAGCTGTTTAAAATGTGTAGCAATATCAATGCTTTTATTAACCAGAAACCTACGGAAATGAGAGAATTTTTGTTCCAATTTGTCAGTAAAATATCAGACATTGATTTTGCAAGTAGTAATTCAGAATTACATGAACTTGTTCCTTTACTTGAAAAATACAAAGCAGATGAAATTCGGGCTATGAATCAGAAAGTAAAGAGTGATTACAACACAAATTCTAAAATTTTGGACGGTCAGATCAAGGAAAAAGAACGTGATATTCAGATTAAATCCGACATTGACACAGCAGAACTTGTCTTACAGAAAAATGCATTACAGGAACAGCTTGAACAGAATCTTTACAAGCAGAACGGGAATGAAAACTTACTGGCAGAGTATGATAAGGCTACACAGGATATTATGCAGTTACAAATGAAGCTTTCTGAAATGCAGAATACGGCTAACAGTGAGTTAGAAGTACAAATGGCAGAACTTAGGGCAACCATGATGAATAAGAGCGTTGAAATTAACAGTCTGAAATCCAGTATCAGGCTTGCAGAGAATGAAATTTCCAACAGCAATAAGAAGATTGCAGAATTGACAGAGGAAAAGACAAGACTGTGGAATGCGTGGAAAGCGGTCAAGGCAGAGAAATTTGATTCAAATACAGCTATATGCCCTACCTGTCACAGAGAGTTGCTGGAAGAAGATGTTAAGAATCTCATGGAAACCTTTGAAAAGTCAAAAACTGATAGAATCGGTAAAATTGAGACGGACGGATTCAAGGCTAAAGGAGAGATTGAAAAAGAACAGCAGTTATTAAAAGAAAAAGAACAGTTGTTATCTGATTTAAACGAAAATTTGAACACTGTAAATAAAGAATACGCAGAAATGACTGCAAAGTTAGAATCTATCCCACAGTATGTTGATATCCACGACAGGGAAGATTATAAGTCTGTACAGGCTGAAATTGTCCGTAAGGAAGAATTATTGAAGCAGTCAACGTCACTGTCAGATATCAAGAAATCTTTAAAACTGGAAGAATCTGAAATCAGAGCGCAGTTAGCAGAGGTTGAAAAGAAAATAGTTTCTACAAACACAGAATCTGATGAAATAAGACTGGAAGAACTTAGAAATCAGAAAACAGACTTGGAACAGGCGAAAACGGATGCGGAGAAAATACTTGCACTGTTAGACCAGTTAGACAGAGCAAAGAATGAAGCTTTGACAGATGCGGTCAATAGCCACTTCTCATTAGTTAAATGGCAGTTATTTGACACAGCTAAGAACGGCAATTATAAATCCGTTTGCATACCTACTGTAGAGGGTAAATCAATTCTTACCACCATGAGCAACAAGGGTAACAGGATTTTAGGAAGAGTGGATATCTGCAATTCGATTCAGAAAATGTGTGGAATCTGCACGCCAATGTTCCTTGATGATTCGGAGTCACTCGACGATGATAACCAGGCAAAGGTTGCTGAAATGGTTGATTCACAGTTGATTATGCTGATTGTAAATGAAAATGAGAGGTTAGAGGTGGGTTAAATGGAAAGACTTACAGACAGCAAAAGAAATTCTGACGGTACAGCATCTTCTAAAGAATCGCTTATAGACATAGAGCATGACAGACCTAGTGCGTATTGTGGTGAGATTCTTACCAAACTGGCAGATTATGAGGACTTAGAGGAACAGGGCAGACTGTTAGCTCTTCCATGCAAAATTGGAGACAGGCTGTATTGGATTGATGATGAGGACGATGACGGAAACAAAGGACTTTGCATTAAACAGTACAATGAGGACGAAAAAGTACAAGCTATTGGAATTGACAAAGACGGTGACATTTTTGTAATGCTTGGAATTGATGAATTTTTTACAGCTCCAGATACAATCGGTTCTCAATATGCACTTCTTACACTGGAAGACGCAAATAAGATGTTAGCAGAAATGAAGAAGAATGAAAGTGAGGAATAATTATGGCAGATACAAAGCAGGCATTAGCGGAGAAAAAAGAATTTACAACATCATTAAGCCGGTGGTCGAATGAAATAACAGGACTTATTGCAAGAGATTATGAATCATGTGGGGTAAAATTTGATGATTACGCAAAAAAATGCGCAATGGAAGCTATGACAAGCATTTATACACTTGTTAAGAATGATGATAAGGCAGACATGAGGAGCATTGATACAAGCAACCTTAGACAGATTGTAGAGCAGTGTGCAAGCCTTAAACTGAATGCGAGCGCATATCCGAGAGAGTGTTACTTCCAGTTACGAAGCGTTAAGCAGGGAAATGAGTGGGTAAAGGTCGTTGAAATGGGTATTGAGGGAACAGGCTATGACTCATTACTTTCCAACTATGGAAAAGACGTTGACAAGGTTTATCCGTTCTGGGTCATAAAAGAAGGAGACGAATATATACCACCCAAGCATAAAGGTCTGGAAGTTACGCCCCCGAAATGGGAAGAAAAAGGATTGTCAAGTAAAGCTGTAAGAGTTGTATATCCTGTAAAACTGACAGACGGAACAGTAACATACCTTATGGCAGACAGAGACAGTGTTAAGGTCAACCTTTTAGCACACGTCAAGCAAAACATGATAAATGCCACGTTTGGTATCTGTGAGGATAGATACAAGGCAACTCCGAAGCAGAAAGAGGAAATAAAGGCTAAGAAAAATGAAATCTTAGATGCTTTAAGAGCGTGTGCGACAGTGGATGATATGTTGCAGTGTGAAGTAGCCAGACCGTATATCAGCGGTGCATGGCTTGATACGCCAGAAAGCATGATTCAGAGGAAGATGTGTAACAATGCAACACGTAAATATCCTAAGAATTATGACCCTATGGCAAGACAGGCGCAGATTGAAATGGACAAAGTTTATCAGTTGGCACAGGAAGATATCGCAGAGAACGCCAACACAGTAGACTTCCCCGAAGAAACAGAAGCAATTGACACAGATGCAACAGAGGTGGAAGAAACACCTAGTTTTATGGAGGAATAGGGTATGAGATTAATTTCACAGGAAGGAACATCGGATGTTCCATACGAGCGTTATTCAGTATGTGTTATAAAAGATGAGTACCGTAATATTTATCACATAGTTTGTGATTATAGCGAAGCGTCATACAGAAGACTTGCAGAATATTCCACCGAGGAAAAAGCAAAGAAAGCTATGGAAATGCTTAGAGAGACATATATCGGTATGCCTATCGTAATGCAGAATGTTGATGTTTCAGAAAATGTGGCAAAGACATTTGAAACATTAAAGAAATGCGGTATTGTGGTGCGAGCAGAAGATCAACCGTCAAAAGTAGACTACATTAACAATGCTGTTTTTCAGTTCCCACAGGATGATGAAATCGAGGTGTAGTTAAAACGAAACTTAAATGTATTTCCAGTGGTTCACAAGGCAACTGCTACATACTAGCAGATTCCAACGGTAAATCCCTTATTCTTGATTGTGGTGTGCCGATTATGGATATCAAGAGAGGACTGGACTGGAATATCAGAAATGTGGTCGGGTGTGCGGTTTCACACATCCATAAAGACCACAGCAAAAGCGCAGACGCAATAGAGAAAATGGGAATCCCAGTATGGAAACCATATGAAGAAGAAAATCCGAAGATGCAGAAATACGGTAGTTTCACAATCCAGTGTTTCAAGTTGCCACATAACGGAACTACCAATTACGGATTTTACATCAAGGCAGACGGACAGAAGCTATTATACATGACCGACATGGAGTATTGCCCTTACAATTTTAGGAAACAGGCGGTAGATCACATGTTGATTGAGTGCAACTACATAGCGGATATGGTGGACAGGGATATCCCAAATTACGAGCATAAGATTCTAGGTCATTGCGAACTGGAAACTTGCAAAGGGATTGTAGAAACAAATAAGTCAGATGCATTGCAGAACGTCATATTATGCCACACAGCGAAAGAAACTTGCGATAAGGATAGAATTATTGAAGAGATTAAGAAAATCGTTCCTAGTGCAAATGTGAGCGTTGCACAGGGCGGTATGGAATGGGAACTTAGAAATGCGGATGAATGTCCGTTTTAGGAGAAAGTGAGGGATTAAATCAATGAAATTGTATTTTTATACACTGAAAGAACCATATAATGGTAAACTATTTATTCAGTTTGAAGAGCGTGAAGCTGACGAGAAGCCCAAGACTTATTTGCTGCATGTACGCCCTAGAGATTTTTATTGTAGAAAAATAAGTAAAGAATATATTGGTAAACGAATGGGGGACACTGTTATATTGCTTGAAAAAGATGATTTTCTTGCTAGAAGTATTTTCACTGAAACAATTAATAAAAAAATATCTGATGTAGAAAAACAGGTGAAATGGTTAAGAGAACAGTTAGAAGCAGTAGAGAAAGGAGACATACAATGAACAGTGTAGATATATCAGGAAGAATGACAAGAGAGCCAGAAGTAAGGTATGCGGCAGATAAGCCATTTGCAAAATTCTGCCTTGCAGTAAATCGCAGATTCAAACAGGACGGACAGGCAAATGCAGATTTTATCAACTGTACAGCATTTGGAAAAATGGCTGAATTTGTGGAAAAGTACGGAAGAAAAGGCGTAAAGTTTGAAGTTCATGGCAGATGGCAGACTGGAAGCTATAAGAACAAAGACGGTAACACTGTTTATACAAACGACTGTATGGTTGAATCAATCGAGTTTGCAGAAAGTAAGAGCAGCCAGGACAATGTGCAGGAAAGCAATCAGCAGTCTTCTGATAATTCTTGGATGAATATTCCAGATGAAATTTCAGAAGGTCTTCCATTTAATTGATTGTGAGGTGATTTCATGGGTTATGCGCATGGAAGAAAGTGGGAAGACGGAGATGTTGAAAATGCAATTATGAATATTGTAAATACATTAAAGTTAGACCACTTTCCAACAAAATCAGAAATGATGGATTTCTATGGTGATATGGCATTATCAAATAAAGTTTCAAAAAGCGGAGGAAGCAGATATTATGCTTCATTGCTAAATTTGGAAATAGCATCAAATGAATCTGATTTCGGGAATTTTTATGAAGAATTTGCTATTGATGACATATTTGAAAAAACAGGATTTGCAAGTGTTCATACAGATGTTAAATATCCTTATGACTTACTTACAAATGGAAACATAAAGGTTGATGTAAAGTCTTCAAAGAAAATAAAACCTAAAAATTCATCTTTTCCGTATCATTCTTTTAATCTTGAAAAGAGAGAGCCTACATGTGATATTTTTGTTTTCTATTGCCTTGATTATGAGTGCGATATTGAAAGAACTGTAATTATTCCATCTTGCATACTTGCAGGAAAAACGCAAGTAGGAATGGGTGGTTTAAGCAAGTGGGACGCATATGCTGATAGGTGGGATTACTTCAAAATGTATGGTGATTTTTATAATAAAGTAAAGAGTACCTCGATACTTTTACCAAAAAGAAGAAGCATTTTCAATGATACTTTTAATGATAGGAGTGATAAAGAGTGAGTTATCAAAACATACGGCAGGCAAAAGCAATAGAATTAAAGAACCGTAAACGGTTACTGGAAGTAAACCCTAGCCTTACGGATGAAAGCGGTATCTATTTCTTGACAAGAACTGATGAAAACGGCTTTCGATATGCTTATATCGGGCAGGCAGTACATATTTTGCAGAGATTAGCAGGACACCTTGTAGGGTATCAGCATATAGATTTATCACTCAAAAAACATGGACTATATTCGATTGAAAATCCTTACGGTTGGAAGATTGGGTTTCTTAATTTCCCAATATCAGAATTGGATAAACAGGAACAGCACTATATTAAAGCCTATGCCGATTATGGCTATCAGTTGCGTAACAAGACAATCGGTAGCCAGGGAGAGGGAAAAGCCAAGATTGATGAATACAGACCTACTAAAGGCTATCGTGACGGCATTAGACAAGGAAAAATCAATCTTGCAAGGGAATTATCCAGTATTGCAGAAAAGCACCTTGAAATCCGTTTAAAGCCAGAGAAACAGGGTAACAAAGTTTCTGAAAAGCAGTATGAGAAGTTTATGACTTTGATTTCTGAAAATACATATGAGGAGAGCAATTAAATGGCAGAAAGGAGCAGTAATGGAGAGATTAACAAACAGAAAATATGGAGAAAATTCTTGCGCAGGAGTAACAATTCCATATAGCACGTATTGCATTGGATGCATTACCAGCGGTTGCAATTGCGGAATTGTTGAAGATATGGTTAAAAAACTTGCTGATTATGAGAATTTAGAGGAGCAGGGCAGACTTATCAAGTTGCCTTGCAAGGTGGGAGATACAATATGGGATAATGACTGTGGCAGACCTTGTTCATATACAATAACAGCCTTTTCATTTGGTGAATGCGAAGAATACATTTGTGAACCTGTTACAACAAAAGAAGTCGTATTCTATTATGAAAACTCGAGCGGAAGTATCACAGGAAGTTTTGCAGAAAGTGAAATCGGCAAGTCGGTATTTTTGAACAAATACGAATCCGAAGCAAAACTGAAAGAATTGAGAGGAGGAGAAAATGGATAAATTTCTTAAAAGCGTAAGCGAACGTGACTTTGATAGAAGAATATCGGAAGTTGTTGAAATGCTTGAGATAAAACAACTTTACGGAACTATTAGTTTGATAAAAGATTTGAAATATTACCTTGACTTAGCTACAAAAGAAAAGGCGCACACTTGTAACTGCCAGCACAACAGCGATTTAAGAGATAATGAGCCTTGTCGCAGATGTGATAGCAAGCAGACAAATGCCGACAGGATAAGGAACATGTCGGATGAAGAGTTGCTTGATTTTATATGTTCAATAGAAACTTATGAAGAGGGTAGCGTTAAGACTATTAGGAACGGAATTGCAATGTGTTCGGTAACAGAAATAGAGAAATGGCTTCAATCAGAAGCAGAATAGGAGAAAATATGAAATACATAAGCAATGCAAAATATGGAGAGCCAGTTGAAACAGGAACTATCTACAGAGGTGACAACAAAAGATTATATATATGTGTTCACACACTATGCGGTTGCGGGGAAACATTATACATGAATTGTCAAACACTAGGTATTGTGGATAGAAAATTAAACAGTACATCTGTAATAGCTGCGATAAATGAAGCGCAATCATTAGTGAAGCGTGAGTTTGATTTACTTAGCAATGAACTTAATACCATATTGAATAGCAAGATAGAAATATCAAGGTATTAGAGTAGGAGAGAATATGGAAGATAGATACTTATTCAAGGCAAAGAGGATTGATAACGGAGAATGGGTGCAAGGATATTATGTAAAAGGCTTAGATGTGTTTACGAATTGTGAAGAAATCCACATAATATTTGAACCTAACACAATGTTTTATTCTAGTGGAGAGACAGACGGATGGTACAAAGTAGACCCATCCACTATCTGCCAATGCGCAGGCTTAAAAGACAAGAACGGTAAGCTGATTTGGGAGAATGATATTGTAAAAGATGGACACGGAAATCTTTATAAAGCTTTTTGGCAGAATAACTATTATCAGTTCTCCTGGATTTGCGTCAAAACAGATGTATTTTCAATCGGTGCAAAGTGGGATTTATGGAGCTTTAAGAGTTTTGAAATTGAGGTTATCGGCAACATATTTGACAATCCAGACCTTTTGAAATAATTAAGACAAAGAACTTGAAGCAAGGAAGTGATTAGCACGGCAGAGCGAAGAATGTTCACGAAGAAGATAACAGAAAGTGATGCGTTTTTGGAAATGCCAAGTAGTACACAAATGTTATACTTTCACTTTTGCATGAATGCGGATGATGACGGATTTGTGAACAATCCAAAGAAGATTCAACGGATGTGCGGTGCTTCTGATGATGATTTTAAACTGTTGATTGCTAAGTCATTTGTACTGACATTCGACAGCGGAATCATAGTGATAAAGCACTGGAAGATGCATAACTACATACAATCTGACCGATACGTGCCGACTGATTACACGGATGAAAAATCTATGTTGGGCTTGAAAAAGAATAAGGCATACACGTTCGATGAATCTAAAATGGTTACAAGGTGCATACAGGATTCCAAGAAGAAAGAGAAAAAGACTGCTTATAACAGGAACAGCTTTAATCATAAAGAGCAAAATAATTACGATTATGGCAAGATAGAGAAAGGCTTGGGAATAACATGAATCTGAATGATTTACCTGTTGGTACAGCTACAAATGTGATTACGTGTATAAGGTTGGAAAATGCAGAGGTTGTGAGCCAACCGAATGTACGGCATGGGCGGTCAGAAAGAGAGGTAAGAATGAGACGAACAAATCTTAGTGTTTATGGATTTATTGAAAGTTGGTGATGTTAATGGGTGTAATCGCAGACAAATTAAGAGATTTACAGAAAGCATACAAAGAAAATGACTATGCGGAATACGAACAAATACTTGATTTTGCCATTGAAATTGCAGAGACAGAAGAAAATAAATGCTGTGAATGGAAGATTGTTGATACACCACATGGAATGCCTATTTACAATACAGGATGTGGAAGAATAAGGCTTAGTTGTGCGACAGGCATTGATATTTACTGCAATGCTTGTGGCAGAAAAATAAAGATTGTTAATGATAAGAAAGCGAGTGATTCAGAGTGAGTGACAATGCAAAGATAGTAATGGCACAGGCTTTAATGATGAGAATTAAAGATTATGCAGAAAGAGCCTTGGATAAAAAAGATGTAACACTTGATATGGCTATGGTTGAAATACGCGATACAGTTGACGCTTATGACGAGTATTTTCATACAGGAAGAAAACCACGGTAACTAACTAAAAATCAAAGAAAGGAATAGGTTGTGCGCACATAAAACCGAGGTTTCCTTTTGGTAGATTTAGAATGAAAGTCCATTGTTTATTTGAACAGTCAGGAACATTCAAGAACGCTTTCAAGAAGTATGCAAGAGTCGGAAATGTGGACAAGGTAACAGGTATCATTAATGCGCTTAGACTGGCAGGACATGAAGATGCAACGGCGTATTTGGAGGGTAATAGGAGATGAAAAATAATGAGACTGATTGATGCAGATGCACTAAAGAAAGATTTAAAATCGGTTACTTTAAGCAATGGAACTTTAGTGAATACAAATGCAGTATTGTATTTACTAGAAGAATATCCGACGGCTTATGATGTGGACAAGGTTGTGGAACAGTTGGAAGAACTAAAAAGAAGATATGATATCGAGGAATTTGGGATTAGAGGAGTTATTTGTAAAGCAATCGAGATTGTGAAAGGCGGTGGAATGAATGACAGAGAATGAAGCAATCAAGGCAATAAAAGATAACAAGCATACAAGCGGTTATTATATTTTGAACGAAGCATTAGATATGGCAATACAGGCACTTGAAACAGCCAAGAAGTATAAAGAACTTGAATCTGAATTATCTAAGCGAAATCTGACAGTAGACCATATTAGGGAATATATACAGTTTGAGGATGAATGCGTAAAACAGGAATTTACCTTTAAATCCCTGTTGGAAGCAAGAGAGAAGCAGAGCAGAAAGAAGCCAATTTTAAGTATGTATGAAAAAGGTTGTATGGCTATTGATTATTCAGATGGGCATGGAGAAATAAAACAGACTGAAAGTAATTTCTGGCGTTGTCCTAAATGCAAATCGGTTGTTGGAGAAAGAATTATTGTACATGGCAGGATTCATGACCAGAGGAAAAAGAAGTATTGTGAAAATTGCGGTCAGAGAATCGACTGGGAGGGAATTAAAAATGAGTGATGCATGGAAAGCTGTACTGACGGTGATTGTTCTGATTGTTGGTATGGTGATTGAAAGCAGATGCGATAGTGAGTATTAGACTAAATAAGGATTTAGCGGAGGTAGAAGAATGGCGAAAATATCAAAGAAAACAATAGAAGAACTTGAGGATATTTTAAACAGAGGCTGTGACTATGCCGATACGCAGACGGTTGTGACAGAATGTGCAAACGAAGTGTTGAAAGAATCTGGGTGTGAATTATGCCAAGTAGATGATGCCACTATCGTAGATTGGGACGGAGACACGATTTGCACTGTTGAGGATTTTGTAAATGTATTCTGGGATAAAGCAGTAGTTGGTATCTTGAATGTGTTAAAAACACAGGAATAAGGATTTAGACAAGGAGTAAGACAACTATGAAATGGTGCAAAGTAATGAATATGTGGTGCTCCGATATGGACGAGGAAGATATTGACAATGTAGGCTGTGACGGTGAATGCGATAATTGTGATGATTGCGAAGATATTACATCCAATATAGGAGTACCACTTTGGTAAGAATTTGAGGTGAAAGTATGTGTACAATGGAATGGAAAGAAGTTAATCCAGAACAGGATAACTGGGAAAGGCAATTTGATATAGTCGCTTTTTATGGCAGCATTACAATAGGCAGTATTGTTTACTGTGGTAAAGAGATAGGATGGCAGTCAGTAATTGATGGTCATATGGAGTCAATGGAAGCAGAAACACTAGAAGATGCCAAGAGAGAAATGATTGATACATTAGATAATCATTGCATTGATCAAATCAATTACTACAAAGAATTGCAGGAAAGTCTCGATGAACTAAACTAAGGATTTAGCGGAGGAATGTAATATGTTTGGAACAATGTTTTGCCAATATGAAACACCATGTGGATGGTGTGTAAGGCTAAATAAAGAATGTACAGAGAAAAGAAGATGTAAACCTAAAAAAAGTATGGCTATAGCTGAAGAAAATGAGATTCTTTCAGAAGAGGCTAAAAAAGCAGGATGGAAATCTGGTGTTATGAACATCTAAACTGAGATTTAGGAGATAATTTTATGGAATCAGAAAAACAGGATATTAATTGTAAGAAGTGTGGTAAATACATTCTGACAGAGCAGAGAGGTCAGGACGGAAAAATACGTTGCATTAAAGGCAGTTATCAAAATGGCGTTTATTATGGCAATGAGGATGCATTTTACTGTAATGAATGTGCAGAAAGCAAATAGGAGAGGAGTGAACTAATAAGTGCGTTTTTCAGAGCTTACAAGACCAGAACTTGAAAGCATCATTGAAAGCGCAAATTTTACAGAAGAAGAATTAATAGTGTTTAAAATGTTGACAAAAGGAAAGACTATTACAGAAATAGCACAAAAGACAAATGCGTGTAATCGCACAGTTAGCCGAAGAATTGAAAAAATAAAATCAAAAATAAATAGAATCGGAGGTTTGACTATATGACAGTTGTGCTTACACAGAATGGGAAAGAAATTAATCCAGAAGATGTAGTTTTGCCGTCAGAGGTTTTGAAACTGATTGCGGAACTGATTAATTGACGAAAAATTGATAATAGTGTAGAATGCGTCAGTAGTGAATATGGCGCATTCTTTTATATCTGATGGAGGAATGAGAATGGAATGTGTCGCATATATGCGTGTTTCTACAGAGAAACAGGCAGAAGAGGGAAACGGATTAGACAGCCAAAGGAGAGATATTGAAAACTATTGCAGAAAAAATGAACTGGTAATTACAGATTGGTACATTGATGATGGGTACACAGGCGCAAATATGGACAGACCAGAATTGCAACGGCTTGTATCAGACTGTGATCGTAAGCGTGTAGGCTATGTTGTTGCTTTCAAACTGGATAGAATATCACGTAGCATGGTGGACGGTATTTATCTGATTGAGCGTGTGTTTTTAAAGAACAATGTAGAATTTAAGTGTGTACATGACAGTATCAGCTATGATAATCCTATGGAGCAGGCTTATACACAGATGATGGCGGTATTTGCACAACTGGACAAGAATACAATGTTATTGCGCATGCGTGGTGGAATGTTGGAGCGTGTCAAGCAAGGCTACTGGATGGGCGGTGGTAATCTTCCATACTGCTATACATACAGCAAAGATACAGGAACACTTATACCAATTCCAGAACGCAAGGAACAGGCAAACAAAGCAATGGATTTATTCTTGCAAGGATATTCAGACGTAAAAATCCGTGATATGTTAGGATTTAAAAGCGAATTTGTTGTGAAGCAAGTACTCACAAGCCCTGTAAACATTGGAATGATACCGTATAAGGGGAATATCTATCAGGGATTGCATAAACCTATATTTAATAATGAAGTGTTTGAAAAAGCCCAACAATTCAGAGCAATAAGGAAAAACAAAAGGGCAAGTTGCCATAACATCCAAACTAACTTATTGACAGGTTTGTGCTATTGTGGAATCTGTGGATGCGCTATGAGGTATCAGAAGTGGACGCATGGAAAGCATAAGATTTACTGTTGTTCCAGGAACAAGGACTTGCATTATCTTCCTAACCACAATCCAAACTGTAATAACACCTTGGAATGGGCTTCGGATATTGAAAAAGCTGTAGAGGACGAAATACTTTTAATATCTGCTAATATATCAGAATATAAGCCAAGAGTAAAAGAATCTAAATTGGAAATATTGCAAGGACAATTAGAAAAAGAGCAGACTAAGCGTAAAAGGTTATATAACCTGTATGCAGAGGGCAATGATGATGTTATCAGCATGATTAAAGAAATTGAGAAAGTAATAGAAGATATCCGTAAGCAGATTAAAGAAGAATCCGCAATAGAAACAAATAAAACTAGACAAAATGTATTTAAGAACATAAAAAATCTTGCCGACATTTGGGAAGATATCGACAAGAAGCAGAAAAACACCTTACTAAAGAGTATAATTGAAAAAATAGTAATTAGCAATGGAAATATTGAGATAAAATTGAAAGATTTTTAGCACTACTATAATGCTATCCAATGGTATATATTTACTGCTAATATAGGTATATTAATTTAGCAGTAAAATAGTACCATACCAATGATCATGGGGGAGATCAGAAGATTCCTAAGGGACAATAACGCAATACGTGTCAGCAGGTCATTGAAGGATACTGCGTATAAAGCCATATATGCAAGGGAGAACCTGACAAGACTACATTCCAAAGAGCCTACAATTGTTGAAATTGCGGCAGAAATCGGCATACCAAAGGAAGACATTGTGTATGCGCTGGATGCAATTCAGAATCCGATGAGCCTGTATGAACCCGTGTATACAGAGGGGGGAGATACCCTGTATGTGATGGACCAGATCAGTGACAAGAAGAGCCGTGAAGAGAACTGGGTAGAGAATATATCCCTTAGTGAAGCTATGAAGAGATTAAATGAGAGAGAGAATGAAATTATAACGCTGCGATTTTTTGAGGGAAAGACCCAGATGGAAGTAGCTGAATCCATAGGCATATCACAGGCACAGGTATCCAGACTTGAGAAAAATGCTCTGACAATTATGAGGAAATATTTGATGTAGCAGAAAATATAATCTATTGACTTGCAATTAAAAACAATTTACAATAGACATATGTAGTCAAGTCATGTATGGATATGCAGAAGGATAAAAAATTGTATCAAATATGCTTATTTATAAGCATATTTGATACAATTTATATGGCGAAGTAACCACATAAGCAAAAGTAAAGCATCAAAGATGCGATTTTGCGCATGGGGTTCTGAATAGTTACGATTTTGGAAAATACTAAACAGGAGATCCCTATGAAGATATATGCATCCAGGGTAAAAGACATAGAAGAGAAAGAGTATGAGGATATTTTCTCTATGTTAGACAGCAGTAGAAGGGATAAAATACATAGAATGAAGAACAAAGCAGAACGCAACAGGAGCATCATGGCAGGGCTTCTGCTGCGTTATGCCTTTTTGGGAGAAGGATATATCACACAGGATTGGCAGAAAGTACAGATAGAACAGGAAAAATATGGAAAGCCCATATTAAAGGGATATGATGGACTGCATTATTCTCTTTCGCATTCGGGAGACTGGGTTCTATGTGGCATGGACAGTGAACCGATAGGGGTAGACATACAACAGATGCGTCCGTACCGTATGGAGCTTGCTGCAAGATTTTATCATGAAAATGAGTATCAGCGCCTGTGTGCGATTACAGATGAAGAAGACAGATGCAGCCAGTTCTATCAGATGTGGGCAGCGAAGGAAAGCTATGCGAAGCTGACCGGCAGAGGAATCGGCGGTGGGATTGACAGATATGTGACAGAAGAAAATTATGGGCGGATAACTGACCGGGAGACGTTGGTATCTGCTTTTATGAAGATATATCATACCATTTCAAATCATATAGTGAGCGTAAGTTCATATCAGGATGAATTTACGCAGCAGATTATGATGATAACAGATAACGAATTGCGGAACATGGAGTAGTACAACCCGCAGAACCGGGAACAGGTGAAGAAAGGCAGGGTAAATACGGTAAGATGGAGAATGGGAAAAATATCATTAAAAAGGGCGAGGTAATATTTGCACAGGGGGATACGGTAAGCCACATAGGAATCGTGCTAGCAGGAAAAGTGCTGATGCAGAACGAATGGATGAGACTGGTGAGAAATCAGGGTTCTTTTATTGCATTAAATGACTGGAACCGGGATACCTATGGGGCTTCCTATACAACACTGGAAGATTCGGTTATCTACATGCTTTCCGTATCCGGCGAGGAGACTTTGCATAATGTGATTACCAAGAGTGATGATTACAGGGCAATCATGGTATCTTCGCAATTCCATTATATAACAGACATGGCGCACCTCCGTGAGGATCTGCACATGCGTGCCAGCCGTTTATATGAGTTTGCCAAAAGAAGCTATCAGGGGTATAAAAATCTGTGCATGGCAATCGGAGTATCCCCTCTTATCATTGAAGAACTGGATGAGCTGGAAGAGTGTGAATACCAGATGGAAATTAATGAAGACCGACTGGGCTATTATGCAGAGGCAGCAGGGATTCCTTTAAATGTCCAGAAAGCATACTATTCTTATAGCGAAGAGATGGTAAATTTCATTGTGCTGGAGATTGCGGCTGTAGTAGACGGCTTTAAAGAAGATTGTATTACACTGATTAAATATATACATAATCTTCTTTCTTATATAGTGGGAAGAAAGGACCATAATCTGTTTGATTATGCCTGTGCACAAGGCCGTGAAATGAGAAGAAAAGGCGATGTCCCAAAGGAAATGCAGGGATTGCTGGAAGAGATTCTTGGGGAAGTTAGTTTCCAATATCAGGAGCTTGGCAGGCATATGGACATACCTGATTGGGATCTGAAGGCTAAGAAAGCAATCATAGGAGAGATTATCTCCAAGGAAATGACCGAGACAGAACAGAAGTCAAAAGAAGAAAAAGAGGCAATGATCCGCAGATCTGTACTTTCATTGAAGAATTCTCTGGAACAGGTTGTCCAGTATGCAGCATATGATGAACAGAAGATAGAAGTATTGCGTGCAAATATGGATTATCTGGTGAAAGCACCGGATAGACTGTCTGTAGAAGATGATGTGAAGAAAGCCAAGAAAACGATCACGCCAATGGTATTTGAGTTATATCTTGCGTGCTTTAGAAAGGTATGTGAAGGTCTGATTGTGCCTCCTAAGGCAGTAGAGTTGTTCCTGAACTTTGGAATGCTGGATGAACGGCTGCTGGAACAGGAGCATTTGGAATTTCTGTGTGGAATTGAAGAAGAGGAAGACGAAGGTCCGTGCCATGTATTTACGCTGTGTGAGTGGCTCAAGGCAATTCACGATGGACAAAGAGAACCTTCCAAGAGTGAATTTGACGAAGATTATATTGAAAACCTGCGCTCCTTGAAGAAACAAGGTGAGATTACAGAACAGCAGCAGAAGGCTCTGACCAATAACATGGACAAGCGTGTGGAATACGAAGTCATGAATATGATGAAGAGTAATATGCGTGTGCTATATGGACAACCAACAGCATACATGCCTGTCTTGTATAAAGAAGCAATATATGGTTATCTGGATAAGATTCTGGTGACTAAGAAGAGAATTAATGAAAGCGTGCAGAATCTCATGAAGATTGATTATTCTGTCTTCTACAGAGAAGTACTGTATTCCAATGTAGAACTGAAGATTAATCATGAGTCCTGCATGAAGAATGTATATCCTGATGTAATCCTGTTCCCGTTATCCGGTGTCAATGCATCTATGTGGCAGGAAGTAGGAGGCAAGAATAAGGCTACTCCGGGAAGATTTGTTTTCCCGATACTTTCCAACACCAATATAGATGATATGATGGTGAAAATGTTCGGAAGATTCCGTTGGGAGCTGTGCAGATGTATACAGGGTATGCAGTGGAATGATATTAAGGTTAAATCACTGACCTCAGAATATATGGATTATATCCAGTTCTACCGTAAGAACAGGGACCTGTCTGATGAGGCACGTGAGAAGGTGAAGATGCAGATTCAGAAGGGACGTAACAATTCCCGTGAAATATTCCTGATTGATTATGAAGCGTGGGTAAAGAGTGAGTCCAATGGTTCCATGAAGATGAATAAAGTAGCAAGAGAGATTCTGGCTACCTATTGTCCTTTTGAGAAGACCCTGCGTCAGAAGCTGGAAACACAGAGACCTTATGAAGCTGCCATGGCACGTTTTGGAAGAAATTCCATGAAGAAGAAACAGGAATTTGAATTGCGTATCAAGGCAATCCAGAGAGAGACCCCGGATGTACCGCAGGAGATTCTCGATACGTATCATTTCTACGCAGATTTATAAAATCAGTAATTATTAAGAACCCCATGCGCAAAACCGCATCTTCAATGCTTTCCTTTTGTGCATGGGGTTACTTTGTCATATATATTGAGTCAGAATAGTTACAAAATAACTAAATGAACGGATTAACCGACTGACTGTGATTCGGAAGCTTCCTGGCTGGATTCAGATTCAGAATGCTCAGATGAAGCCGAATCACCCTGCTCCTGTGATTCGGGGAGTTGGATCGTTACTTTCTCAATACGATTCTGGATAACTTCTGTAGCTGTCAGGATAATGCCATCTTCTGTAGTAACTGTTTCACCCTGAGAAGGGAAGCGGTCCAGAAGTCCGATGATAATACCACCAATAGAATCAAAATCCTCAGAATCAAAGGAAGTACCAATAGCATCATTGATATCAGATAATTTCATGCTTGCATCTACCAGATAGGTATGGTCATCTACCTGCTGGATCAATTCATCCTCATCCTCATCATATTCATCACGAATCTCACCAACAATTTCTTCCAGCAGGTCTTCGAGAGTGATCATGCCGACTGTTGCACCATATTCATTCAGGACAAGTGCAACATTTGCTGTGATATTCCGCATTTCCAACAGAAGATCTGCAGTTTTCTTATATTCATATGTATAATAGGCTTCTCTCATGATATCACGTATCTTGAACATACGCTTATTGGACACCAGAAGAAAATCCTTTACATTAATGATACCAATAATATTATCGCTGTCATCTTCATAGACAGGAATACGTGTGTACATGGATTCCTTGAACAAAGTCAGCAGTTCGTTATAGCTTGCTTCCACATCAATGGTAGTCATATCAATTCGTGGAATCATGATATCCTTGGCAACAGAATCGCTGAAATCGAACACATTGTAGATCAGCTTCTTCTCTTCCTGTTCGATGACACCATCTTCATGGCTGACATCCACATAGGTCTTCAACTCTGTTTCTGTCATCATGGCACGTTTGGATGAATCTATATGTAACAGCTTCAGAAGAAATCCGGAGAGCTTATCTATAATGAAAATAATCGGAGTGAGTACCTGCATCAGAAAGTAGATTGGACTTGAATAAGCAAGGGCAAGATTCTCATTATTGTACATAGCCCAGGTCTTTGGGACAATCTCGCCAAAGAGCAGGATCAGCAATGTCAGGACACCTGTTGCAATACCAACAGCAGCGTTGCCCCAGATGCGGATAACGAGAGAAGTCATCAGGGAAGATGCACTGATATTTACAATGTTATTGCCAATCAGTATTGCACTGATCAATTTGCTTTTTTTGTCCAGAATCTTATGTAATGTTAAGACTTTTTTCGTGGGATTCTCCTCTGCCATGGAACGGACCTTCACGAGACTCAGCGTTGTCAATGCTGTTTCGGCAGAAGAAAAGAATGCAGAAAGCATGATTAGAACTACAAGAATACAAAGTTGTATGACACCAGCGGTATCCAAAATAATAACCTCCTTATGGTTAAAAAATAAAATATAGTTTCTTCTGCAAATATCAGGATTACGGTTCTGAATAGATGCAGTATACGCATAGATTATATCAGTATTGAATTGTAAATACAATAAAGAAACTATAAAATATCAGGGGGTACATCATGAAATATGAAAGAATACTGGCGCTGTTAAAATGTCTGCTGGGGGCTTATGTGATAACGGGACTGTTGCTTTTGCTTACTGCGGGGCTGTGATCTGAGTGAAAGGATGGTAGATATTGCGATTATTGCAATCTATGTCATTTCCTCACTTCTGGCAGGGCTATTCTATGCCAAGGGAGCAAAAAGCAGGAGATTCCTGTGGGGAATGGGGGCAGGGACGGCATATTTCCTTATTATATGTGTATTATCGATTGCCATGGAGCCGGATTTTACCCCCATATCCAATTCAAGTATTACAACATTGCTTATCTGCCTCGGCAGCGGGATGCT
>ENA-ORTG01000495-ORTG01000495.1-human-gut-metagenome-genome-assembly--contig:-NODE-495-length-42258-cov-5.509893_pt1 | contig 42258 bp, 39 predicted proteins | sample MGYA00241906_ERZ509176 | MGnify/ENA primary metagenome ERZ509176 (study PRJEB26280, sample SAMEA2338811) | human gut metagenome | biome: human gut; feature: human-associated habitat; material: faeces...
TTGGTCTCCCCACCCACGTTATTTTCAATTCTATCATATTTGCCCGAAATACCTCAATCGGAATCTAGCCAGTCGATCCAAAAACCATTTGTCCCGGGCTTCCCCTTGTATTAAAGGATATAATGAGGGACTAATATAATCCCTACAAATACGAACTAACACGATAAACACTACATCATTATCCACCGGGACGTAAACCGGGAGCATAAAATCCGGTTGGCATTGGAAGCCGCCAACAAAGAGAATGAGGAACTGATAGCGGCACGCAAAAACATGATGCTCAGCGTAAGCCACGACCTGCGCTCGCCGCTAACGGCTATCAGCGGTTATGCCGAACTGCTGCCGGGAGAAACGGATGAGACGCAGCGCAACCGCTATGCGGAAAATATACTGCGCACCTCACGTCATGTTATCAGTCTGGCAAATAACCTGCTGCACTATTACCGGCTGGAAGCAGGAAAAGAACAACCGGACAAAGAGGTGTTTCATCCCGGAAAGTTGATTGAGGACGTGATGCTTTCCTTCCGTTTGCTGGCGGATAAAAAAGGGCTGGGGCTGACAATGGAAACGGAAGGCGTGAATACGATGGTGGAGGGTGACAGCATACGATTGACACAAATACTGAACAATCTGCTGGCAAATGCAGTGAAGTTCACCCGCAAAGGTCATGTTCATATAAAGGCGCATTATGGAAACGGAAAATTGCGCTTCTCTGTCCGTGACACGGGAACGGGTATCAGCAAAGAAAAGCAGGAAAGAATATTCATGGCGTTTGAAAGGCAGGAAGGGGAAAGAACGGAGCGGGGATTCGGTCTGGGATTGTCAATAACCGCCAAACTGGTTGAACTGCTGGGTGGCACTATCAGCGTAGAGAGCCGGCCGGAGCAGGGAAGTACCTTTGAAGTGTGCCTGCCCATGCAGGAAGCGGACGGAAGGGAAAACGGAAAAGAACCACAGACGGAATATATCAATCTGGCAGGGTTGAAAATCGTATTGATTGATGATGACCGGATGCAGGCGGATATGACACAGAGGATGATGCACCGCAACGGCATTTCGTGTGATTGCTGCTGCAATGTGAAAGAATTGATGGAATTGTTGCGCAATAACCGGTATGACTTGCTGCTGACAGATATGCAGATGCCGGAAACGGACGGACATGAAGTGCTGAAATTGCTGAGAAACAGCAATCTGGGGCAATCGAAGGATATTCCGGTACTTGCAGTCACGGCAGGGGTAAACGAAAAGACGGAAGAGTTGGTGCAAGCCGGTTTCACGGGTTGCCTTCATAAGCCCTTTTCTAAAAAAGAACTGCTGGATGCCGTGGCTGAATGCATGAACGGCAGGATGCCGCAAAAGCTGGATGCCGATTTCTCCGCCCTGCTGGAAGGAGAGCACGACCGGAAAGGGATGCTGGATATGTTCGTGCAGGATACGGAAAAGACACTTGCGGATTTGCAGGAGGCTATCGGTGCGGAAGACTATGGAAAGATAAGCGCCCTTATACATAAAGGAACGCCGCTGTGGGAAACGATACGCATAGGTATCCCGGCAGTGGAACTGGAACGGCTGGTATCACTCTCGCCTGAAGCATGGAATAAAGCGTTGCTGCCGGAAATACGGCAATTGGCGGAAGCATTAGTGCGAGTGGTGGAAGCAGCAAAACGGTTGAGGGAGGATATGAAATGAGAACGATATTGGTAGTGGAAGATGACCGGGTGTATGCCCGGACAATAGCCAACTGGCTGGTGAAAAATGGGATGAATGCCCGTTATGTGCTTTCGGTCGGTGCGGCAAAGGAGTTTATAGCCGGATGTGAAACGGATTTGATATTGTCGGATTTCCGCCTGCCGGACGGCAATGGGGTGGAATTGCTGGAATGGATGAAGGCCGGCGGATACAGGAAACCATTCCTTATCATGACGAGTTACGGGGAGATACGGGGTGCGGTGGAAGCCGTGAAGAAAGGTGCCACGGATTACCTGCCCAAGCCTGTGCAGACGCAGAATGTGCTGGATATGATTGCCCGACTGTTAAAAAAAGAAGGGGAAGATAATAGCGGCAACGAATGGATTTATTATCGGGGAACAAGTCCGCTTGCCGTGAAATTGCAGGAATATATTCGGCTGGTGGCTCCGGTGGATACACTGACGGTACTGATACGTGGCGCGTCGGGCACGGGAAAGGAATATGTGGCACGGCAGATACACGCATTGAGTGAGCGTGCCGATGCACCGTTCATTGCGGTGGATTGTGGGGCGCTGCCCAAAGAACTTGCGGCATCGGAATTGTTCGGCCATGTGAAGGGTGCCTTTACGGGTGCCATGGAAGACAAGACGGGAATGTTTGCCGCAGCTAATCACGGGACACTGTTTTTAGACGAAGTGGGTAATCTGAACACGGAAGTGCAGATGCTATTGTTGCGTGCGTTGCAGGAGAAACGATTCCGACCCGTGGGAAGCAAAATGGAAGTGCAAGCGGATATTCGGCTGGTGGCAGCTACCAATGAGGATTTGGAGAAAGCGATAGCGGAGGGCCGATTCAGGGAGGATTTGTTTCATCGCTTGAATGAGTTTCCGCTATATGTACCGCTACTGGCGGAATGCCCCGAAGATATTATGCCGCTGGCGGAGTTTATGCTGGAAGTGGCTAACCGGGAACTAAAAAAGGAGGTGAAAGGGTTTGACCGGGAGACGCAGAAAAAACTGAAAGCATACCCGTGGCCGGGAAACATACGGGAACTGAAAGGGGTAATCAAACGGGCTGCCTTGCTGACTAAAGGTGATTGGATTATTTCGGAGGATGTGGATTTACCGAACAACCCCCGGCAAACTGAAGGTTATGCGCTGAACGATGAGCGGACGGAACGGGAAAACATTGTAAAAGCATTGGAAGCTACGGGTGGTGACAAAAAAGCGGCGGCAAGGTTGCTGGGGATAAGCCGTAGCACGCTCTATCTGAAAATGGAGAAGTACCGCTTGAAATGAAATGTGTCCGAAACTCGGACATTCGGTGTACAGTCCCCAAAGGATTTTCGTACACGTATAGTTGTATCGAATTGTATGATGCTTATTATCAATATCTTATGTTTTATTGTTTTATGGCATAGCACTTGCCTTACGGTTGTCAGGATGATTTGCAGCGGAATGAATAATCAGTAAAACTTAAATTACAATACGATGAAGACGTTGATAAACACATCTCTTTTCAATCTGTTCACTGCCTACATAAACGGCACGGAACGTGCGGCGGAGGAATTGCCTGCCGCCTATGAGAACTTTGTTGACCTCCTTGCGGAGCTGCCGCAGGAAGAAGACCTGATGAAACGGCTCAGACGGCTGAACTACACGAAAATAGAGCTTGCTTTCATGCAACGTATCTGCAACGACATGCCGGAAGAACAACGGCATGTGCTGTATGACGTATTTATTGGCAAAGCACTGGCATTGCTGGATGCGGAAGCTGAGATGATAAAGGATTCGTTCAGGCACAGCGGTATGATGGTCGGATTGAAGACAGAGACGGTACAGGCAAAGAATGGCAGGAAAGCTGCCGTCAGGCTGACCTGGAACGGCACGGACAGTGACCTGATAGAACTGGTGGCTGCGTTGATGGCTGCCGGAGTGATAGGGACGGTGGAAGGCAGAGAACTGAAAGTGGTGGATGTCATCCGGGTATTTGAAGAAATATTTCACTTGAAAATCAATGCGCTGTACACCAAGCGGGGCAAAGTGTTCGACCGATGCACGGACACCACTCCGTTTATCGACTCCCTGCGCAAAAGCTATAACCAAATGCTGGACAAGCGGCTGGCGTAAGGATTGCCCGCCAACAGCCGCCAACGAACGACTTGCGTGTCCGCCGTGTTGCGGATTGGCGGACAAAGCGTTTTCTTTGCAGCTATAAACTTCTGTTAATAAATCAAGTTATGGGACTATTGAAAGATTGGATAGCACGCTGGAGGTTTCGCCTTCCGGAACGTCTGGCGGCTGAACCGGGCAGCGTGTTCATCACGATGGACGAGAAGAATACACCGGTGGACGTGCGCACGGGTGATGCAAGGCCGAAAGCGTATGAGGACTATATCGGAAAGATGGTGAAGGAATTTGATAAACGGGGCTATCTGCCCGGCTGAACGATTCTGAAAGCGGATTTTGCGGACAAGGGGAAAATTCCTTCCCGACGGGGGGACTTGGCGAACTGGTATTTCCACAAGCTGGTTCCGGCTATCCACAAATATAAGGCGGTGACGGGAAAACAGATTCAACTACGGGATGCGGCCTATACGCTGAAAACGGGGTTAAAGCTGTTCAGCCGCCGGACATCACCCGCTGCATTGCAAAAGGACGGACAATATAGAGACTTTATCCGACATAATGAGGCGGAAGGCTGGAACAACGGGAAACTGCCGGGCGAAAAGAAAAGGGTGTATGCTGTGGCAACGGATGAAGGCGTGCTGTTCTTCTCGGACAGTGAGAAGGGAATGAAAGCCCGTAGCAGCTATCTGCAACATCTGGCAGACGGCTTTTTCAACTTTTCCAAAGGGACGGAAACACTGAAGCTGTATGAGATAGAAACACCTTGCCGGCAAGTAACGGAGCTGGCGGACAATTGTATCGATAAGCTGGTGAAAAGCGATTTGCGTAGTGCCGATACGCAACTGCGTAAATCGGAGTTCAGCTTCATCAAAGAGAAAATGGCGGGAAAAGAGATGCTGGAAGGTGCCGTCTGCACGGACAAATACGACCTGCGACCGGACTATAATAACTTTGACCGGTTGACGAAGGACTTCAATCTGGGCATTTCGCCACGCAATTATGATGTGGCCTCCTTGCTTTATATCTCGGAAAACGGGTATGCCGGGCATGTGGCAGCGGATTATTTTCATCCGTTCAGTTATGAGTATGAGTTCAGAGATTTGGCGGAAAAGCTGGGGGACAGCATCAAAGCACGGCAATCGGCACCGATGTCGTCACACGACTTCGGCTATGCGGCCTTGCAGATGGAAGCAAAGGTTATGGCAAGGGATATTCTGCAATCGGAATTTCACATAACAAACGGGGAGTTTAAGTTGAGCGGAAGTATCAACCGGGTGGAAAAAACAGAAAGAATGCAAACTGCTTCTTATCAGAAATCTAAGGAACAAAAGACAGGCAAATCATCCGATGCAGACCGCATACGGGAAACTCCGGCACAGAAGCAGGGCAACAAACAGCGGCAGGCAAAGCATGTGGCCTCCGTTACTCCCGATAAGAAGGAGAAGAAACAACTAATCATATAGAATTTATGGAAGAGAAGAAAATGCAAGCGGCGGAAAGCGGCAGTTTGTATATGACGCTGGACGCCTTTTACCGGCCCGTGTACCTGAGTATGCGGGGACAGGGAGAAGAAGGGTTCTCCCGATATATCAGCAATAACGTGCGGTTTCATACCGCAAGCAGGGAGTTTGTACTCGACCACTGAATGTTTCGTTTCGATTTCAGGGATAAAGGAATGATTCCACCCATACTCGGAACGGACAATGCGGACTATCTGGAACGGCTCACTCCCGTATTGGAACGGGAAAGGATTCATCCTTCGGGTGTGGTAAGGCTGAGGGATGCTGCATTCTGTGAGGAAAGGGGTATCGTTCAGTTGTCGTCACTCGCCGAACATACGGCTTTGCTGGAAAATGAAGATTACAAGCGGCTGGGACACCGTTTCGGAATGGACGGGGACGTGATAAGGAACGGGCTGGCGGCTTTTCCTACGTGTACGGCAGTGGAATACGGACAGAAAGTATTGTTGCTGGGAAAAACGGATAAAGGGGATAAGGCATTGGAAGAGTTTCTGAACGATTTGGCCGGGCATTTCTTTGATGGGAAAAGGAAGCCGGTAGAGTTGAGATTCCATGAGGTGGCTCCGCTGGACGCGAAGTATCGGGCGGAGATCGGAGACTGCAAGACTGCCTCACCGGATATACTTCGATATGGTATTTGTACAAAACGTTGTGACATGGCACCGACACTAAGAAACTTTAACCGGCTCAGAAACCTGCAACTAATGAGTGCGCCACTGACAAAGGAGCAGGAACGGATTGTTTCGATGCTGGTTACACGACCGGATAATGTGCGGTTCCCGGATATGGAAGTAAAGACGAGGATACCGTTTAAAAAGAAGGGACAGAGTATAAACATTTAATTCTTAGATATATGGAAAATGAACGGAACGAAACGATAAAAGGCGGCAGCGTATATGTCACGGTAGACAGATTTTTCAATCCCGTACATGTCAGCATGAAAGGTGCGGGTGAGGAAGGTTATCAGGAGTTCATGCAGGAAGATGTGGAGAAGGCATTGAAATGCGAGGATATGCCGGCTATGGGTCTGATGTATTATAATGTGCCCGATATGGGTATCGTGCCGCCTTTGCAGGAAGGGGACAATGAGGATTACCTGAAAAGGCTGGAAAAGGCAATGGACGAGCATGGGGTCATATTGCAGAGATACCAGCGTTTGTCGGAAGTAGTGTATTGCCTGTGAAATGAAATAGACCCGTTTTCGAAGGATGAGACTTATACCCGCCTGCTCACGCCGAAGATATGGGCGGAAATAAAGTCGTCACCCGTAGCGATGGCGGATATGCTGGATGATTTGAAGCACGGGAATAAGTTGTATACGGGTGTTGAAACGGACAAGGGGGTATTGCTCTTCAGCCGGAATTATGAGGGAAACCACCAATACGGTGCCTTTATGGAGGCGAATATTGAGAAGCGTTTCTTTGAATCGGATTTTGAAGGCAAGTCGCTGACGGTATATGAGCTTCGGGGATGGCCTTCGCTGATGGCAGGAAAAATAAACCGCTGTTATGACAGCTATGACAGCTTGTTATCATTGGAAAAGATTCCGGCGGATGCCTATCTGGATAAATCGGCTTTGAAAAGTGTTACGGATAAGGAGGTATATGACCTTTCGCCCACATGGGAGAATTATGCCCGACTGACGAATAATGAGAAAGGGCTTGGATTAGCCCGGAGCGTGGATAATTATGACCGGATGACATTGCTGTATATCATGGATAAGGGTTATCCCAGAGACGGGTTGATAGATGAGTATCCGGACAATTTCAGTTTTCGTGAGCATTTTGAAGAGATTGAAAGTAGGCTGCTGGGTAGGGATAGATGGAACGTTTATGACGAGATGCAGGAGAAGGCAAAGAAGCTGGCGGAAAGATTGATGAAAGAGAATTTCCCGACCAAAAAGCAAGCTTTGTTTTTCGCACGCCGCCGAAATTCTGACGGTTGCCGAAAAAGAAATGCCGAAAAAGAGTAAAGGCAGAAAGATGTAGGATAACGGAAGACAACTAAAAGGATGGAAGGCCCGTTGCTGCGTGGATGCAGGGACGGGCCTTTGCGTTGCTATTCGTTTGTGGGGATTTCTACCGGAAGGAAATCATATTCGTCTTCGGGCGGCAAGGTTTTGGCAAGGAAAATACCGGTCACGGAATGGGCACCGCAGGCGAGAAGTTTGCAGCTGACCTGATAAAGAGAGGTGCCGGAGGTGAGCAGATCATCGAAAAGAAGTATGTGGCGGTTGCGGATGGCTGTTTCGTTAAAATGAAGGTTGGCGGTCTTATCCTTGTCTTTTAGACCTTTGTATTCTTCACGGTCATGGGTGATGGTGATGGCATCGTAACCATTGGTGATACTGAGCAGACGGCTGGATGTTGCACTAAAATCCTTAAAGCGTTGTTCATGGCGCTCACGGGTAGATGCGGGAATGACCATGAAAGAGAGGGCATCGCGATGCACCATGAGGTTGGGTGTACGGTAAATCGCTAATGCGATAAGGTAGGCCATGAAAGTGGATGCTACGCCGCTCTTGAATTTGGAAACAAGATTATAGACCTGCTTTTCGTATTCACCAACTTCGTAGTCGGGTTTCCGACGGGAATAGGGTAAATAGTCGTGCAGGAAGTAGCTGTGTCCGCTGAACGTGCGGATGGGCGGACGGAAATCGGTGGTCAACGGGTAGAAATGGGTAGGAATGTCGCCTATACCGTAGTCGTGCTGATTGGCAAACCGGATAAGAAAATTTTCTGCCCACCAATGGGTCTTTGTCCGGCAGGCGGTAAGGTTTACACCGGGCAGATTGTGGAAACCGCAACCGATTTGGGTATGATCGGCATCGGTATCACAGTCAATGATATACCAGTTCAATGTTTCAGTAACGGGAGTCATCTCTATGGGATAGGTGCAACGGAAAAAGAATATTCCGTCGGGAAATAACCGGAGGATAAATTCTCCGTTGGGGAACGGGGCGATAAGCCGATGTAGCTTTGCCATTTCACGGTGGACTTTGGGACGGTTGGCATCGGTGCAACCTTCGGTAATTGTGATACTGAGTCGCATGGTTTTGAAGGTTTGGTCTGGTTTGGTTTTAAATATAGACGGAATGGGTGATGCGGCAATGGTTCCGGTTGTTTTTTTAACATTTTGTATGTTTAGAGACGACAATGCGCGCCAACGGGTGACTTTGATTTTTGAGATTTGCAAGACAAGTGATATGTGCTTTACTTTGCACATATTCAGAAACATAAAAGTGATTTTAATATGGAACTGACGATTATTGAAACAAGTGCGTATCAAGAACTGAAAAGGCTGGTCAGCACGCTGGCCGTGCAAATGGGTGACTTTCAGAAAAAGATTGCTCCGCCTGCACCGGACAAATGAATGGATGCACAAGACGTGTGCCTGGCACTGGGCATATCGAAAAGATGCCTGCAAAACTATCGGGACAACGGGGTTATCCCTTACTCGAATGTGGGAGGGAAATTCTTTTATCGGGAAGTGGATATTCAGGAGATTTTGGAAAGCGGGCTGATCAAAAGAAAATAAAGGTATGGCAGAGATTATCACAAGGGATTCGGAAGAGTTCAAGGAACTTACCGGATGGATCAAACGGACAGGAAAAAATCTGGAGGCTGCTGCGGCACGGATACGTCCGACGATTGCAGACGAACATTATCTGAGTGGAGATGAGGTATGCCGGATGCTTCATGTTTCCAAGCGTACATTACAAACACTACGGGATGAAAAGGCAATACCTTATACCTCAATTACCTCTGTCGGGGGTAAACTGCTCTATCCGGAAAGCGGGCTATACGAGGTACTAAAAAAGAACTATAAAGATTTCAGGCGTTACTTGAAATAAGCAACCTGCCTGAATACGAAAAACACCCTTCAACATTTGCTGAAGGGTGTTTTTTCATACTTATTCTAATTGGCCAAGCGATACACGGAACCAATCTTGTCGCACATCCTATCCGTATCTTCCCCAACCTTCGGATTGATCAGTTCAGCATAGACTTGTGTGGAAAGAATCGATTTGTGTCCTAATACTTTTTGCAAAGTTTCTAACGGCATGCCTTTCAATATAGCCAAAACTGCAAAGGTATGTCTCCCGATATGAGGGGTGATATTTACATTACAATCACACTTTTTCCCTAAAACCTTAAAACTACTTTTCATGGTTTCATAATCACCGACGGGGAAAACGCAATCAGGAGAATCTTTCTTTTTGTTATCACCCTTATACTTTTCTACAAGTTCAATTGCTATAGGTAATAATTTCACGACGTATGCTACGCCTGTTTTTATACGGTTTCCCATGAGCCATGTGCCACCATCAGAATCTGTATGGATATTCTTATAAGTAATTGCTTTCAGATCTGCGAAGGCGAGGCCTGTGAAGCACATGAAAAGTAGCATGTCACGCATAGCCTGCTGACGTTTATACCTCAATTCTACATGTATAAGCCTCTGCAGTTCTTCTTCAGAGAGAAATGAACGTCTTTTATATCCCGGCTTACATCCAAAACCCGTGAAGGGATGAACTTTTATTAAACCTTTCTCTTGAGCGATATGCATTAGCCATTTCATGGTATTAACACGTCCGAATGCTGTAGAACTGGCCGAGCCGCATGTGCCCAACATCCAATTATAATAGTCTTCAATAAAATCTTTGTCAAGTTCATCAAGTGCAATGTCCTCAACATTCTTTTTGTCTTTCAAAACAGTCGCCCCGTACTGCCCGATTACCTCTTGTAAATTATCTTGTGTCAAATCGACTTGTATCCCATCTGCCACGATTAGAGTCGCTTTCGTTCCTCCGGCATGTACCTTCGCCAACACGGGAGACATTTTTTCTGATTTCGGAGTATAAAAGAATACAAATGATAAAATAAAAATATATAAATATAAAATTAGGAGGAATAAAAATGGGATTAATAAAAGCAGCAGTAGGTGCAATAGGAAGTACTTTACATGATCAATGGAAAGAAGCAATCAGATGTGAAGAAATGGGAAATGATATACTAATGATGAAAAAAACAACTAAAAATGGAGTTATATCAAATGGAAGTACAATAATAGTAGGACAAGGTCAATGTGCTATTATATATGATAATGGAAAAGTAATAGATGCAACAGCAGAAGAAGGATATTATAAATTTGATACATCATCTACACCATCAATGTTTGAGGGTGAATTTAAAGGAATGTTTAAAGAAATGTGGGAAAGATTCACATATAATGGAGCTTCAAGTAAGCAACAAGCAGTATTCTTCTTTAATATAAAAGAAATTATAAATAATAAATTTGGAACACCAACACCAGTTATGTATGATGATTGGTCACATGCAATTCCAAATCAAATGACAGGAGAGCTTTTACCATTAGCAGTTAATATAAAATGTTTTGGAAACTATACATTTAAATTAACAAATCCAGCTACATTTATGAGTGAAATTGCAGGAATGAGTGAAGTATATAAAAAAGATCAATTATTAGAACAAATGAGAAGTGAAGTAATGGACTCATTTGAAAAAGTATTAAATGAATTAGGATATGTTAATAAAATTCCTGTACGTGCATTACCAAGTCAAAAAGCTAAAATAAAAGAAATTATGGCTCAAGATAATTTTGATAATAGAATTAAAGGAAGAGGAATTTCAATAGAAGGATTTAACATAGAATCAGTAACATTAGATGATGCATCACAAGAAAAAATTAATAATTATGAATTAAGTTCAAATGCATATATGCAACAAGGAACAATGGTTGGTGCATATGCTCAATCAATGAAAGATGCAGCTAATAATGCAAATGGCGCAACAACAGGATTTATGGGAATTGGAATGGCTAATATGGCATCAGGAGGTGTAATGGGAGGTGCTACTACAGCTCCTTGGCAAAATACAAGTAATTCATCAGTAAACAATAATAGTTCAACATCAGATATGTGGGAATGTCCAAATTGCAAGAAACAAGTAAAAGGAAATTTCTGCCCAGACTGTGGACAAAAAAAGCCTGAAAAAGTTTTTTGCTCTAATTGTGGTAAAAAAGTAGAAAATGGTGCAAAGTTTTGCCCAAATTGTGGAAATAAGTTAAACTAAAGAAGAAAAACAAATGAAGATTACAATAGATAACAAATGTCCAAGTTGTGGTGCAAATGTAAAATTTAATCCAACAACACAAAAATGGGATTGTGAATATTGTGGTAATTCATATGAAATAGGGGAGTTTGAAAAGCAACAAGAAAAAGAAACAAAGGAAAATTTAGATTTTGAAATAGATGAATATACATGCCCTAATTGTGGTGCAACAGTTGTTACAGATGCTAATACTGTTGCAACACATTGTGTATATTGTGGAAATACTACAATTATGAAAAATAGACTTCAAGGTGAGTTTAAGCCAGATAAATTAATTCCATTTAAAACAACAAAAGAAGAAGCAATAGAAGAATTTAAAAAGAATGTAAAGAAAAAATGGTTTGCACCATCTGACTTTCATGATGAAAAAAACATAGAAAAAATAACAGGTGTATATATACCATTTTGGCTTTATGATAGTCAAATGAATGGAAATATACAATCTAGGGCAACTCAAATAAGAAGATGGAGTTCTGGAAATTATGATTATACAGAAACATCAACATTTAGATGTACAAGAAGTGGAGAATTAGAGATAGAAGATTTACCAGTAGACAGTTCAACTAAATTCAAAGATGAAATAATGGACTCAATAGAACCATATAATTATAGTGAATTTAAACCATTTAATAGATCATATTTATCTGGTTTTTTAGCAGAAAAATATGATTTAAATAAAGATGAAGTATATGATAGGGCAAAAAATAGAATGGAAAATACAATGGTAGATGAATTAAAATCTACAATAAGAGGGTATAATTCAGTAACTGTTGATAATAGTGATGTAAATATTAATAGTGGAGAAGTTGAATATGCATTATTACCAGTATGGATGTTAAATATAAAATTTAAAGAAAAAATGTATACATTTGCAATGAATGGACAGACAAAAAAAGTTGTAGGAACAGTGCCAATGGATAGTGGAAAAGTTATAAAAAAAGGTATACTATTTTTTGGAATTAGTTTTATTTTATTTTTTATATTTAATTTAATGAGGGGAATGATGTAAATGAGAAAAAAATTTAAATTTTTGACAGTATGCATAATTTTTATAATTATACTTGGATTTGGAAAAGCCTATAATGTATATGGATATACAAAAAAAACAAATGTGTTGGAAGATAATTCACAAACTTCATATGCAAAAGATAAAACACCAAGTGCTGATAATACATTAAAGATATATGATTATGCAAAATTAATACCAGATGACAAAGAAAAAGAAATTTATAATATGATTAAGAAATTTATTTCAAAGTATAATATGGATATGGCTATTGTTACAATAAATGAAAATCCAAAAAGTAGTTCAATGGGTTACGCAGATGATTTTTATGATTATAATGATTTTGGTGTTGGGGTAAATAAAAATGGTTTATTGTTTTTAATTGACATGGATAATAGAAAGATGTGGATTTCAACAACTGGAAAAGCAATAGAAATATATAATGATAAAAGAATTGATGCTATTTTAGATTATACATATGATAAAATTTCTAAAAAGGATTATTCTGGATGTGCAGAACAATTTATAAAATATGCAACATACTTTGCTAAAAAGGGAAGAAATGGCGGAGATACAATAATATCTACATCAAAGATGATAAAAAGTTCTTTGATATGTAGTTCAATAGCAACAGCAATCTTTATAATTATCGGAGTGTGTTCACATAGAAAACCACAAAAAAACAGAGAGGCTAGTAAGTATATTTCTAAACCATTAAAATTGACAGAACAAACAGATCAGTTTTTAGACAAACATGTTTCACAAACAAGAAGAGTAGAAAGTAGTTCATCTAGTGGAGAAAGTAGTGGAAGCTCAACACATTCTGGAAGTAGTGGAACATCTCATGGTGGAGGCGGAAGAAGTTTCTAATATAAAAAAGTGATTTTATAAAATAAAATCACTTTTTTAGTTTACATTTTCAAAAAATAATGATATAATATGCAAAGATTATAAAGAAAATCCATAGAAAAAGCAAAGTAGATATATTGTAAAATATTACAGAGAGAATGGTAAAGATGAGAACCATTTATATTAAATATATTGAAATTTCACTTTTGAGGTCTTTTTTTCAAAGCAAAAAGCAAGTAGAAAGAAGCGGTAGAACCGTTAAAACTATAAAGAGGTTAATTAGGCGAGCTTATAGAGAGATATTATGCATAAGTAAGCCATTAATAAAATTAGGTGGTACCACGAAAGAGCCAATCGTCCTAAAAAATAGGAAGATTGGCTCTATTTACGTTTTGTATAAAAAGGAGGAAATAAAAATGCAAAGCAAAATTGACGAAATTAAAAAATTAGCAGAAGAAAAAATATCAAAAATAAAAAATTCACAAGATTTACAAGAATTAAAAGTACAATTCTTAGGAAAGAAAAGTGAATTATCAAATTTATTAAAAGGATTAGGAGCATTAACAGCAGAAGAAAGACCCAAAGTAGGAGCATTAGTAAATGAAGCAAGAAAAGAAATAGAAGAAAAACTATCAATTGCTGAAGAACAAATAAAATCAAAAATGTTAGAAGAAAAAATAGAAAAAGAAACAATAGATATAACATTACCAGCAACAAAAATTCAAAGAGGAAGTAAACATCCAGTAAATAGAGTAATAGAAGAAATAGAAGATTTATTTGTATCAATGGGATATGATGTAATTTCAGGACCAGAATTAGAAACAGATGAATTCTGTTTTGAGAGATTAAATTTACCAAAAGGACATCCCGCAAGAGATATGCAAGACAGTTTTTATATAACAAATGAATATTTATTAAGAACACAAACATCAGCTGTTCAAGCAAGAACAATGTTAGCAAATACAGAAAAAACACCAATAAGAATGATTTGTGCTGGAAAAACATATCGTAGAGAAGATGATGCGACACATTCACATCAATTTGGGCAAGTAGAAGGACTTGTAATAGATAAAAAAGAAAGACATGTATCACTTGCAGACTTAAAAGGAACACTTGAAATATTTGTAAAGAAATTAATAGGAAAAAATTGTGAATTAAGATTTAGACCAAGTTATTTTCCATTTACAGAACCATCTTATGAAGTAGATGTAAGTTGTTTCAAATGTGGTGGAAAAGGATGTAGTTTATGTAAGCAAACAGGCTGGATAGAAGTTTTAGGAGCTGGAATAGTACATCCAAATGTATTAAAAATGAATGGATATGATCCAGAAGAATATGGTGGATTTGCATTTGGAACAGGACTTGAAAGGTTAGCAATGTTTAAATATGGAATACCAGATATGAGATATTTATATGCAAATGATATTAGATTCCTAAGCCAATTTGACAGAAAGGACGAAGAATAATTCGTAGATAAATAGAGATATAAAAGAACTTTAGTATTATGTGTGCTTTTGAAAAAAGCAAGAAAGGAATTGAATAAAAATGAAACTAAGTACAAACTTTTTAAAAGACTATATAGATATAGATGTAGATGAAAAACAATTAGCAGAAGATATGACGAGAGTTGGAAATGAATATGATTCAGCAAGTAACTTAATAAATGCAACAAAATTGGTTATAGGACAAATTACAGAATGTGAGCCACATCCAGACTCAGACCATTTACATTTATGCAAAGTAAATATTGGAACAGAAGTATTAGATATAGTATGTGGTGCTCCAAATGCAAGAACAGGATTAAAAGTAATAGTAGCTTTAGATGGTGCAGTATTACCAGAAAAAACAATAAAAAAAGGAATGATAAGAGGTCAAGAATCAAATGGAATGTTATGTTCAATAGCAGAATTAGGACTTGAACATAAATTTTTAAAACCAGAGGATTCAGAAGGAATAGCAGAATTAGGAGAAGATGCAGAAATTGGTGGAGATCCAATAAAATATCTTCAAATGGATGATGGTGTAATAGATTTTGAATTAACAGCAAATAGAGGGGATTTATTAAGCATTTTAGGAATGGCCTATGAAGTAGGAGCAATTTATGATAAAAAAGTAAAAGATGTTGATTTAAAACACAAAGAATCAGGGGAAGATATAAACAAAACATTTAAAACAGAAGTAAAAACAGAAAATTGTTCAAAATTATTAGTAAAGAAAGTAGAAAATGTAAAAATAGAAGAAAGTCCAATATTCATAAAAAATAGATTAATTGCATCTGGAATAAGGCCAATAAACAATGTTGTAGATATTAGTAATTATGTAATGTTAGAATTAGGTCAACCATTACATTTCTATGATGCTGATAAATTAGGAAATAAACTAGTAGTAAGAATGGCAGAAGATGGAGAAAAATTAACAACATTAGATAATGTTGAAAGAACATTAACAAGTGAAGATATAGTAATTGCAGATGCTACACATGGTGTTGGTCTTGCAGGAGTTATGGGAGGACTTGAAACAGAAGTAGAACCAGATACAAAAAATATCATAATAGAATCAGCAATTTTTGATTCAGTAAAAGTAAGAAAAACGTCAAAGAAAATAGTAAGAAGTGAAGCAAGCAACAGATTTGAAAAAGGATTAGATCCAGAAAGAACAACAATGGCAATTGAACGAGCTTGTAAACTATTAGAAGAATATGCTGGAGGAACAGTTGTAACAGGAACTGTAGAATATGACAAAACAAATAATAAAGAAAAAGAAATTGAAATAACATTTAAAAATATAAATGATGTGTTAGGAACAGTTATACCTAATGAAGAAATATTAAATGTATTTAGAAAATTAGGATTTTCTTACAAAGTAAATGGAGAAACAATTAAAGTAACAGTTCCAACAAGAAGATTAGATATATCAATAAAAGAAGATTTAATTGAAGAAGTAAGCCGTATATATGGAGTTGACAATATAGAAGGAAAATTGCCAATTGTTCCAATGAGAAAAGGAAGCTATGATAAAACACAAAGAGAAATTAGAAATAAAATGATAGCATTAGGATTAAAAGAAACATTAACATATGTTTTAATAAATGATAAAGAAGTAAATGGATATACATTAGATAAATTTGAACCATTAAAATTATTAGATCCAATAACAGAAGATAGAAATACATTAAGATATAGTATGATACCATCATTGTATAAAGTATATGAGTATAACAAAGCAAGGGAACAAAAAGATATATCAATATTTGAGATTGGAAAAGGATTCTATAAAAAAGGCGAAGTATATGGAGAAGATACAAAATTATGTGTATTAATGTCTGGAAAATACTCAACAGGATTAAACAATAATAAAACTGTAGATTTTTATGTAATAAAAGGAATTGCAGAAGAAGTACTTGATTACCTTGGATATTCAGGAAGATATAGTTTTATGAAACAAGAGATGCCAAAAGAAATGCATCCAGGTCAAAGTGCAATGATAAATGTAAATGGTTCAAATATAGGTATGATAGGAAAAATACATCCAAGTGTAACCAAAGATGATGTATATGTTCTTGAAATCAATTTAGATGAATTGTTTACAAAAAAAGTAGGAAAGATGAAATATAAGGAATTTTCAAAATTTCCAAGTATTAATAAAGATATAGCACTTGTAGTTGATAAAAAATCAGTATCAAAAGATATTGAAAAAGTAATTAAATCAGCAGGAGGAAGCCTACTTACAAATATTGAAGTATTTGATGTTTATACTGGTGTTGGAGTTGGAATTGACAAAAAATCAATAGCATATTCTTTAACATTTTCAGATATGAAGAAAACATTAACAGATGAAGAAATTAATGGATTAATGGACAAAATAATTGATGCAGTATCTAAAAAATGTGGTGCAGAACTTAGAAAATAATATAAATTGGGCATGAACAAAGGAAAACTATGTTGCCTTGTTCAAATTCCTTAAATAGAATGGAGGAATAAATGGAAACAATAAAAACATTTATCGAAGGCATAAAAGCAAAAGATATAGCAGATATATTTATATCAATAGCAATTTTGGTGATATTTTTCGTATTAAGCATATGGCTTCCAAGATTATTATTAAAAATTTGGAAGGTAAATGAAAAAGATAAAAAAGTATTAAAAGAAAATGATACATATAAAGGATTAAGAAGTATATTTTTATGTTTTGGAATATATTTAGCATTAATAATATTAGCATTACCAGCAACTGCGATGGCATTTTGCATAAAATTAATAAGGGTTGCAGTTATATTAAGTATTGCTAAAATATTGGTTGGAATGATATCACCAACATCAAAATTAATGAAAAAAGTAAAAGGTAATGAGAAATTACAAGAAAATCAAAAATTAATCCAAACAGGGACAAAACTTTTAAAAGTATTAATTTATATTGTTGCTGGATTTATGATTATATCAGAATTTGGATATGATCTAAATGGTATAATCACAGGTCTTGGTTTAGGAAGTGTTGTAATTGCATTAGCTGCTCAAGAACTAGTAAGTAATTTGTTAAGTGGAATGGCAATTGCCTCAGAAAAACCATTTGAAATAGGTGACTGGGTAACTATTGGAGATATATCTGGTACGATTGTTGATATTAAATTTAGAAGTATAAAAATAAAAACAGTAGAAAATACAACAGTTACAATTCAAAATACAAAAATATTATCAGAAGCAATAATAAATAGTGCAACAATAAATGCAAGAAGAATAGAAATGACTCTAAGATTACCATTAGACACAAGTTCAGAAAAAACAGAAGAATTAATGAAATCAATAAGAAATATTTTAGAAAGTATGCAAGAAATAAATAAAAATACAATTCAAATAAATGTAACAGAAATAGGAGCAGAAGCAATAATAATAAAAGTATTCTTATATACAAATATTGTTGATTATGATAAATTCTTAACATTTAGTACAAAGCTTAATTTAACAATTATGAAACTTCTTGAAGATAAGAGAATAAAACTAGCTAATCCAAGTGCAGATATTTATTTTTCAAGAAAATAATTTGCATTAATGGAAGGGTTATAAATATGAAAGCAAAAGAATTATCATTAAAAGAAAAAATAGGGCAAATGGTTATGATTGGTATGGATACTAATTACATAACAGATCGAATTAAAAATATGATAATAAATTATAAAATTGGTGGAGTAATTTTATATAGAAAAAATTTTTCTACATATTCAGAGATGTTAAAACTAATTAGAGAATTAAAAGAGTTAAATAAAAATAATCAAATACCATTATTTATAGCAATAGACCAAGAAGGTGGAAGAGTAAATAGAATGCCAAAGGAGTTGAAAAATTTACCTTCTGCCAATGTGATTGCAAATGTTGGGGGAGAAAAATTAGTAAAAGAAGCTTCTGAAATAACAGGAGAGTTATTATACAAATCTGGATTTAATTTGAATTTTGCACCAGTATTAGATTTAAGAAGATATGAAAAACAAAAAGTTATTGGAGATAGAAGTTTTGGCTATGATAAAGAAAAAGTATCTGAGTGTGGTATTGCCGTGATGAAAGCATTACAGAAAAATAATATTGTTTCTGTTGTAAAACATTTTCCAGGTCATGGTGCAACTAAACAAGATTCACATTATTTTTTGCCAGTAATAAATATTCCAATGAAAAAAATTGAAGATGAAGATGTGTACCCATTCTCACAAGCAATACAGAATGGAGCAGATGCAATATTAGTAGGACATTTATTAATTCCTAAAGTGACCGGAATATATCCAGCATCATTGTCAAGAAAATTTATTTGTAAATATATAAGAAAAAAATTTAGATATAATAGATTAATAATTACAGATGATCTAAAAATGAGAGCTATAAAATTGTTTTATGGACCAGATTTAGCTGTAAGAAAAGCGTTTGAAGCGGGAAATGATATTATTGTATTTAGATTTAATAAAGATGAAGAACAACGTGTGTTAAACAATATAGTTCAATTAGTTGAATCTGGAAAAATAAAAGAAAATAGAATTGATAGAAGTGTTAACAGAATTATAGAAATAAAGGAAAAATATGATATTTCTGATAAACAAAATTTTGAAGGTGTTAATGTAGATAAAATTAATGAGAAAATAATAGATATTAGAAAAAAATGTAATATTGAAAACACATAGATATATATTCTATGTGCTTTTTTTCGTATATTTGCAATTTTACATAAAATATGCTATAATAAATATTAGCATGGCAAACGGCCATAGCTGAAAACAACTGACGAAAGTCACAAAGCCCAATAATAAAGGGCGGAGAGGAAAAACATTATGATCGAATACAAGAAGAAGTCCTATGCACCTGTTAACAGCTAAGCTGTAACCAAGAAGAGAGTTCAAAGAAGTAAAATTCAGAGAGCTCTCTTTTTGGTTTTATTATTTCTCATATCAATTGACAACATGTAAATGTAAGTGTATAATATTATAGCAATTCTGTTTTGGAATTGATATTCAACATTTACAATTAGAAAATTGGAGGAAAACAACTATGGTAGCTGCAGTAGTAATTGGATTAATTGTTTCGGTAATTGATGTATTAGTTTTGTTAATTATTTATTTTTTAGTTAATAATTCAAAAATCAGTAATGAAGAAAAGAGAAGATTTAATAAAAAAATATTTGGGAGTGAAGTTAAAGAAAAAATAAGAAACATTGTAATAATTGTATTTATTAATTTACTAATAGAGTACTTTATTTACAGTTTAGTATTTTTCCAAGGACCAAATTCTTGGAGAAAATATGAATATGAAGGTACAAAAATTTATTATTCTAGTGAAAAAATCGAAATTTCGCCAATGACAACATTTGTTTTTGAAGAAGAAAAAGAGGAAAAACAGTATATTGTTGTTGAATATGAGGAGAAAATAAAATTAACAGATAAAGCACCATTAAAAAAACTGTTTGATTTCTTAAATATAGAAGTGAAAACAGGAAAAGTTGAGTATCATATAACATCCGTATATTAAGGATAAGAAAAAATAAGAAAAGAATTTTTTTGGAATTCTTTTCTTATTTTTTGAATAATATATATAACAGTAAAAAACTTTACATAATCGTTGCAAGATGAAAGAAAATATGATATAATTTTTTTTAATACTTTTTTATGAAAGGATTAGAATATGATTAATAAATTTTATTTAGATAAAGAAAAAGATATTATTGTTAACTTAAAAAAAACAGATGCTGATGAAATTACATATATATTAGAAACACCAAATCACAATACAGGAAATCTAATAACAAATTTAGCAAAAATTTGTGGACTTCAAATACAAAAAAATAATAAAGATATGAAAATAATAATAGGAAAGATACTTGCAAGTATAAATAGTAACAATGAAGAAGTATATATATTTAGATTAGGTGGAATAAAGATTGCAAATATATATGAAGACAGAATAGAAATAAAAGCAAAGATACCAGCAATAACCAAAACATTTATGTCACAAACAAAAAATTATAATTTGCCAATAGAAAAAACAATCGTAAAAACATATATATTAAAAAAATCAAAATTCAGAACAGATTTGCATACACATATGAATGCAAATTTATTTCCAGATTGTTTAATTGCATTAGGAATAGTACATCAAATAAGATATCCATTATATTATATAAAAAAATTAAATTTAAAACTTAGCAAAGATCAAGAAGAAAAGATTTATAAACAAAGAGAAGAAGTTGAAAAACAATTTATAAATAGCAAATTACAAGGAAAGTATAAAATAAGAAAAATAGATGACAATACATTTATAAATTTTGCTGATTTTATATTAAATAATTTAGAGAACGCAGAATATAATATTGAAAAAATAAGGAATAGTTTGGCAATTATGAAAGATGGACAAGCAGTATTTACTAATTTAGAGAAATGTTATATTTATAGATATATTTTTGCGAAGGGAATTGAGTCTCAGAAAAAAATAAATTTAAAAGAAGAACTAATAAACAAAATTCCAGAAACAGATATAAAAAAATATGTATGCCAAATGCTAAAAGATAAAACAACAAATAGCATATATAAAAATAACACATTAAGACAAGATAAATTGTTATGGATAGCTAGAGAGTACCAAAAGCAAGGAATAAAATATGTAGAAATAACAGATACTGATTTAGCAAAAAATGGAGAACCAGCAATAAAAATGTTAGAAGAAATACATTCAATAATGCCTTTAATAGAAAAAGAAACAGGAGTACAAATTAGATTTTTAATAGGAATCAGAAGAATTCCATTAACAATTATTAAAGATCAAAAAACTAGTAATACCTATTTAAGAGAAAATATTAATGTACTAAGAGCTGTTGCAAAAAGTCCATATGTAGTTGGAAGTGATTTTATCGGAGAAGAAATAAATGATATATCAGATTTACAACCAGCAATAAAAGAAATTGTAAGATATATTAATGAAGAAGATAAAGATTTTACAATAAGAATACATGCAGGGGAAAATGATAGTTTAAGAAATAATGTTAGAAAATCTATAATGTGTGTGAAAGAATCATTAGAAAAAGAACAAGAAATGCCAAGATGCAGAATTGGTCATGGATTATACTCAGAAGATTTGAATACAGAATCTGGAAAAGAACTTTTAAAGTTAATGAAAGATACAGGAGTTGTAATAGAATTTCAATTAACATCAAATGTAAGACTTAATAATTTAAGTGATTTAAAAAATCATCCTATAAAAATATTTTTGAAAAATGGTATAAAATGTGTTCAAGGAACTGATGGTGGGGGAATGTATGGCTCAGACACATTTGATGAACAATTAGCACTTCAAAATTTATTAGAACTTTCAGATGATGAATTTGCTAAAATGAGAGAAGTTGAAGATGAAATAACAACTAAGAATAATATATATTTTATGCAAAAAAGTGAAAAATTTGATAAGTTTCTTTCTGGCAGAACAATAAAAGAAGCAATACTTGAAGAAGAAGATAAATATATGAAAGAAACGGAAAATCAAGATGAATTAAGAATTAATACAAAATTAGATTCTGAAAAAGAATTAGCAACAAAGATTAAGAATCTTCCAATAGATAAAGTACCTATTATAATTGCAGGAGGAAGTTTTAATACAAAAGGAAGAGAAACAAAAGCAACAGAAGAAGGACTTAAAACATTAAAGAAATTTGTAGAAAATGTAAATAGTAATAATGTATATTTTGTTATTGGACATAAAATGCAGGGATATGAAAAAGCATTAGTAGATATATCAAAAGAATTAAATAAGGAGATAGAAATAAATGCAATAGTTCCAAAAAATGTAACAGAAAAAGTAAAAAACAGATTATTAGATGCAAATGTATCTGGAATATGTATTTCTCCTGAAACTGAAGAGCTTGGAATATATAAAAGCTTTAATTATGAAATTTTTGAAAGAAGAAAGTCAATAGTTATAGCATTTGACGGAAATTCGCCAGTATCAAATTTAGTGCAAGAAGCAAAAAATGGTAAGGGGAAAGCTAAAATATATGTTAATTCAGATGTTGATATTTTAAAACAAAAAGCAGAATCTTTACAAGGATATGTTACAATGTTTAATGATAAAAATGATATTGTTGATGATATATTTAAAGACAATCCTGAAATCAAGTAAGATAAATTATTATATAATAAACCTTTTGGGCTGATAAACTTGCATTAGCTTAAAAAGGTTTTTTTATATATAGTTCTAGACAAAATAATTTTAATAATATATAATAAACACATACCAAAGGAAAGGAAATGATAAAATGGTAGAAATATCAACATCAATATTGTCAGTAGAAAAAGGCAATGAAGCAGAAACATTTATGCTATTAGAAAAATCTAAAACAGATTATTTTCATATAGATGTAATGGACGGAAAATTTGTAAGTCAAGATACATATCATAAAATGATAGAATATAGTAATTATATAAAAAGAATATCAAATTTACCATTAGACATACACTTAATGGTAGAGGATGTAGAAACAGGAATAGAAGTATTTTCTGCAGATGAGCCTAATATTATAACATTTCATTTAGAAGCTTGTAAAAACAAAGAAGAAGTAATGAAAAATATTAATTTAATAAAAGAAAAAGGTTCAAGAGTTGGAATTGCAATAAAACCAGAAACACCAATAGAGAAGGTATATGAATATTTACCATATATACACATGTGTTTAATAATGACTGTTGAGCCAGGAAAAGGTGGACAAACATTAATAACAGATATGATTGCAAAAATAGATGAATTAAAAACATATGCAGAAAAGAATAGCCTAGAAATAGATATAGAAGCAGATGGAGGAATTAATCTGAAAACAGCAGAAAGAGTAAAAAATGCAGGAGCAAATATATTAGTTGCAGGAACAGCAATATTAAAAGCTGCAGATTATAAAGTAATCATAGATGAATTAAAACAAGAATAATTTACTAATGGAATAAATAAAAATCAAAAGAAGGAAGGAATAGATATGTTGAATTTAAAACTAAATTTAAAATATTCAGGAATAGAACAAAAGTCTATAATGCAGTATAAAGAAAAAGTAGAACAAATACATCAAGACTTACATTCAAGAACAAATGATCAAAAAGACTTTGTAGGTTGGCTGAATTTGCCAACAAATTATGATAAAGAAGAATTTGAAAGAATAAAAAAATCAGCACAAAAGATTCAAAAAGATTCAGAAGTTTTAATTGTAATAGGAATAGGTGGATCATATTTAGGGGCAAGAGCAGTTATTGAAAGTTTAACAAATACATTTTATAATATGTTACCAGAAAAACAAAGAAAATTTCCACAAATATTATATGTTGGAAATAATTTAAGTCCAAACTATGTAAATGACTTAATTGAAGTATTAGGAACAAAAGATTTTTCAATAAATGTAATTTCAAAATCTGGAACAACAACAGAACCTGCTATTGCATTTAGAATTTTTAGAGAAATTCTTGAAAATAGATATGGAATAGATGAAGCAAGAAGTAGAATATATGTAACAACAGATAAAGAAAGAGGAGCATTAAAAACATTAGCTGATGAAGAAGGATATGAAAAGTTTGTAATTCCAGATAATGTTGGAGGAAGATATTCTGTATTAACAGCAGTAGGATTATTACCAATAGCTGTTGCAGGAATAGATATAGACAGATTAATGGACGGAGCACGTACAGCACAATTAAAATATGAAGATTCAAATTTAAAATATAATGCATGTTATCAATATGCAGTTGTTAGAAATATTTTATATAAATTATATAAAAATACAGAAATATTGGTAAATTATGAACCAAAAATGCACTATTTTACAGAATGGTGGAAACAATTATTTGGAGAAAGTGAAGGAAAAGACCAATTAGGAATATTCCCTGCAGGTGTTGACTTTACAACAGATTTACATTCTATGGGACAATATATTCAAGAAGGTAGAAGAAATCTATTTGAAACAGTAATAAGAATTGAAAAATCAGAATCAGATATAGACTTAAAAGAAGAAGAAGATAATTTAGATGGATTAAATTATTTAGCGGGAAAAACATTAGACTATGTAAATAAAAAAGCAATGGAAGGAACGATAGAAGCACATACAGCAGGAGATGTTCCAAACATAGTATTAGAATTACCAAAATTATCAGAAGAAACAATAGGGCATTTAATATACTTTTTTGAAAAAGCATGTGCAATGTCTGGAATGTTATTAGGAGTAAATCCATTTAATCAACCAGGTGTTGAAAAATACAAGAAAAATATGTTTAGACTTTTAGAAAAGCCAGGATATTAAAATATGCCATGAAAAGGTGCTTAAATAGCACCTTTTTATAAGAAAGAAGGAGCAAAATGATAGTAGAAAGAGAGTATTACGTTAAATTATCAGAAATAGGAAAAGAAAATAAAATAACAAATAAAGCATTATTAGGCATTTTAGAGGATATTGGAGGAGTACATTCTAATATTGCTGGATATGGAATTCCAACAATGGATAAAACACATTTAACTTGGATTTTGTTAGATTGGAAAGTACAAGTTATAAGAAGACCTAATTATGCAGAAAAAATATTGGCAAGAACATGGTCAAAAGAGGGACTAAAATATTATGCATATCGTGATTTTGAAGTTGTTGATGAACAGGGAAATATAATAGTAAAGGCAATCTCAAGGTGGGTTTTAGTTAATATTGAAACAGGAAAAATGGAGAGAATTACTGATGAAATATTGTCAAAATATCAACCAGAGTCTAATAAATGTGTATTTGAAGATGAAACATTTGATAAAATTAAAGAATTAGATAATTATGAACGAGAATCAAAATATACTGTAAAAAGAGGAGATATTGATGTAAATCATCATATGCACAATATAAACTATCTAGACTTGGCAAATGAAGCTTTACCAGATGAAGTATATGATAATGAAAAAGAGTTTAATAATTTTAAAATTTCTTATAAGAAAGAAATTAAATTAGGTGAAACAGTAAAATGTAAATATTCTTTTGTAAATAATACACATGTTATTTGTGTAAAAAGTGAAGATGATACAAAATTACATTCTGTTATAGAATTTTTAGAGAGCTAGTTTTTACTAGCCCTTTTCAATATATGTAATAGTTTAAGTCCACTAAGAGTAAAATCAATAACTTCACTAATAAAAATAGAAATAATATATCCACTAAATCCAAGTAATGGAACAAAAAAATAAATAAAACCAATACTAATAATACAATCAATAACATTAATAGCCATAACACTAACTTGAGCATCTAATCCTTTTAAAATGCCATCAATAACAATATCAAGATACATTATGATAATTAAAGGTGAAAGAATACGTAAATATTTCGCAATTTCAATTTTTTTATAAATAGCAGTACTCAAAAAATTCGAACAAGTAAATATAAAAATAGTAATAAATATTGCAAAAATAAGAGTAAAACTTAAGATAATAATAGAAATACTCTTAATTTTAACATTATTTTTTTCAACATATAATCTTGAAAATTCAGGTATTAATAAACTACTAATACTTGTTACGAGTATTACAGGAAACATTATAATAGGCATAGCCATACCATTTACAATTCCATAAGAAATCAAACTATTTGATGAATTCATGCCACTTCGTTGTAGACTAGAGGGAATTATTAACTGCTTAAAAGTAGAGAGCCCAGAACGTAAATAAGATGTAAGGGCAACAGGAATAGTAATTCTCAAAATTCTTTTAGTATATGAATCAATATCTTTATATCTAGATTCAAGTAAATTTTTTCTTTTATCATATTTATAAAAAATATATAAAGCGAAAAATGAAAGTACTTCAGAAATTACATCTGCTAAAATTAAAGAATAACAAGCATAATCAATACCTTTAGGCATAATCAAACTAAGCAAAAATGCAGTGCAAACAATTTTAACGAATTCTTCAAAAAACTTTGAAAGAGCATTTTTATAAACTCTTCTTACAGCTGTAAAATATCCATTTATGGCAGAAGACATAGCAATAAAAGGTAAAGCAATACAAATTAAATAAATAACATTTTTACTAACTCTGTTATGTAGACATTTTAAGGTAATAAAATCAGCAAAAATAAAAAAAATCAGGCTAGCACAGCAACCAAAAATAAGACTAAGAAATATACATCTACTAGCAGCTTTTTTACTACCTAATTCATTATTTGTGGCTAATTCTTCAGAGACTATTCGAGTTGAAGCAATATTAATACCAGCAGAAGCAAGAGTTATACCAAATAGATAAACAGACATTACTAATGAAAAAACTCCAACAGCTTCTTCACCAATTGTATTAGAAATATATACACTAAAAAATGTAGCAATAACTTGTAGAATAACAGAACTAAATAATAAAATTAAAGTGTTAAAAATAAAAATTTTAAGTTTTTTCATACATAATAACCTTTCGATTTAATAATATTATAATAGATTTAATAATATGAATTGAAATTACATAATAAATCACAAAATTAAATAAGATTAATATAATATATAAATAAGTTGGAGGAAATCATAATGAAAATCTTAAAAAAGACATTTGGAGTATGTTTAGTAGGTTTAGGAATAGGAATCTTACTAGTATTATTCCTTCCAATTACAGGATGGTTATTTTTGATAGGAGTGATAGTAATATTAGTGGGAATATTATGGTTACTCTGCTAAAAGCTTAAGAAGGAGGTACATATGACTATTGTAGTAAAAAAAGTCCCAAAATGCTTGAGAGGAATTGTAAAATTCTTATTTGGAATAAAAGAATAATTGAATAAAAAATGAAAAAACGGCACATACCTTATATAAAGGTAGTGTCTTTTTTATATACTAGGAAAGTTCTTTGAACTTCCTAGTATATAAAAGCTACAATTGCTAGCCCTTTGAGATTTTCTCCTTTTAGTCGAAAACTCAAATCGGGCCAAAACAAAGAGCGACTATGTCGCTTTGTTTTAGGAGGAAAGTTTATGGATAAGAAACATATAGATGAAAATGAAGATGTTGATAAATATGGAGAATTTGTGTGTTCATATTTTGCATGGTTACAGCCAAGTAGTCAAAAAGAAAAAGCAAAAGAATTATCAAATATGACCAAAAAGAAGGAGGACAAAAGATGATATATAAATTTACAAATAGAGCCAAAAAAGTTATAGAAATAGCAAATGATATATCAATAGAATTAGGACATAATTACATAGGAACAGAACATTTATTATATGGATTAGTAAAAGAAGGAGAAGGAATTGCATCAAAAGTACTACAAAATAAAGGTGTAACTTTTGAAAAAGTTTTAAAAGAGATAAAAGAAATGTTAGGACATGGAAAAGAAATAAAAGAATCTCTAGGATTTACTCCAAGAAGCAAAAGAGTATTAGAAAATGCTTTTCTTGAAGCCAAAAGAATAGGGTATAATTATATAGGAACAGAACATTTATTATTAGCACTTATGAAAGAAGGAGATTGTATTGCAATAAAAATAATTCTAGAGTTAAATGTAGAAATACCTCAAATTTACAATGAAGTAGCAAAAGTTATAAATGAAGAAGAAATTGATAATGAGATAAATAAAGATATTTCAAAGAGCAAATCAAAGAGTCAACAAACAACAACATTAAATCAATTTGGAGAAGATATAACAGAAAAAGCAGAAGAAGGAAAATTTGATAATATAATTGGTAGAGAAAAAGAAGTAGAAAGAATGATTGAAATATTGTCTAGAAGAACCAAAAATAATCCATGTTTAATAGGAGAACCTGGTGTTGGAAAAACTGCAATTGTAGAAGGACTTGCAGAAAAAATTGCAATAGGAGATGTACCGCAAAATTTAAAAGAAAAAAGAATTATAAGTATTGATATTTCAGGAATGGTAGCTGGAACAAAATATAGAGGAGATTTTGAAGAAAGAATAAAAAAGGCATTAGGAGAAGTTAGAAAAGCAGGAGATATAATATTATTTATTGATGAAATACATACAATAGTTGGAGCAGGAGCTGCAGAAGGTGCAATAGATGCAGCAAATATTTTAAAACCATTACTTGCAAGAGGTGAAATTCAATTAATAGGAGCAACAACAGTAGAAGAATATAGAAAATATATAGAAAAAGATTCAGCATTAGAAAGAAGATTTAGCCCAATTCAAGTTGATGAGCCAACAGAAGCGGAAACAATTGAAATTTTAAAAGGAATAAGAGATAAATATGAAGCACATCACAATGTAAAAATTACAGATGATGCAGTAAAATCAGCTGTAACTCTTTCAAAAAGGTATATAACAGACAGATTTTTACCAGATAAAGCAATCGATTTGATTGATGAAGCATCATCAAAAATAAGGATAAAAAAATATATAGAACCAGATGAAATAAAGAAATTGCAAGAAGAATTAGAGAAAATAGAAAAAGACAAGGAAGATGCAATTTATAATCAAGAATTTGAAAATGCAGCCAAATTAAGAGATAAAGAAAGAGAAGTGAAAATAAAACTTAGTCAAAGTTCAAGTGAATGGGAAAAATATAAGATAAGAGATATTGTTGAAGTAAAAGAAGAAAATATAGCAGAAGTAATATCAAAATGGACAGGAATACCTGTACAAAGATTAAATGAAGATGATAATGAAAAAATAAAAAATTTGGAGAAAAATTTACACAAAAGAGTAATTGGACAAAATGAAGCTGTAGAAGCAGTAGCAAAAGCAATAAGAAGAGGCAGAATAGGTTTAAAAGATCCCAAAAGACCAATAGGCTCATTTTTATTCTTAGGGCCTACAGGAGTTGGAAAAACTGAGTTATGTAAAGCGTTGGCAGAAAATTTATTTGACAATGAAGATAATATGATAAGATTAGATATGTCCGAATATATGGAGCCACATTCTGTATCAAAAATAATAGGAGCACCTCCTGGATATGTTGGCTTTGATGATGGAGGTCAATTAACTGAAAAAGTTAAAAGAAAACCATATTCATTAATATTATTTGATGAAGTTGAAAAAGCTCATCCAGATGTAATGAATTTATTATTACAGATCTTAGAAGATGGTAGACTTACAGATACACAAGGAAGAGAAGTTGATTTTAAAAATGCAATTATTATAATGACATCTAATATTGGCGCAAGATATATTACTGATAGAAAAAATCTAGGATTTGGAAGTGGAGAAAAAAGAGAATATGATGAAAGCAAAAATGAAATAATTAAAGAATTAAAAAAAGAATTTAGACCAGAATTAATTAATAGAATTGATGAGATAATTGTATTTCATAAATTAGAAAATAGAGAAATTATTGATATAGCCAAAATTATGTTAAAACAAATTGAAAAAAGATTAGAAGAAAAGAAGTATTTGGTTAAAATTGATGATTCTGTGGCTGAAATTATTGCAAATAGTGAAATCGATAAAAATTATGGTGCAAGACCTTTAAGAAGAAAAATTCAAGAATTAGTAGAAGATAGGCTCTCAGAAGAAATTTTACAAGAAAATATTGTTAGAGGTAAAGAATTTATATTCAAATTATAAAATAAAAAGATGGTTATCTTAATTTGATATCCATCTTTCCATTTTTATTTCTTTATATTTTTTTAGAACTTCATCATATTTTTTAAATTCATCTTCCCAGATTATATCAGGAATTTTATCAAATGCAGTAAAAACTTTTTCAGCTTCCATTAAATAAACAACTTGTTGTTGTTTGTTTAATGTTTTATATTTTTGTGAAAATTCATATAATTTATCTAAAATTTGGTTAGCTTCAATAAAACTCCAAAAGTCTTTAACATTCATTCCGGCTAATTTTATTTGCATTACTGCATATCCACATAATGCAAATATTGCAAAAACTAATATATATATTATTATAATTAATGTCATATTTAACACCTCTTTTAATGTCTTGTTATTAGAGAAATTTTCTAAAATTACAAATACATTACAATTATAGCATATATTACTTAAAAATGCAAATAGGATGATATTTGACATTTTATGTAAAATGATATATAATAAATAAGCTAGTAATTTTTATTAGCTACGAACATATACAACATATAAAGGAGTTTCAAAATGATTATGAAAAACGTACGCCAGAAGTTGGCAGATGCTTGCAAGAATATGGAAATGTCTCGGGAACTGAATGAGTTTACGAGCTATATGGCTACGGTTGCAAACGACGAACTCAACCCTCAGGGCATGCTTATGATGTATGCATGTGCTCTTGATGATGTTGGAAATGGAAAGTCTGGTTTTGCGCCGGGGCATGAAGGAAAATTTCCTCAGTACTTGGTTGATAAGAAGTCACAGGTTCTTGCTCAGGCAATTTATTTTCCTCAGGTAATTGATGAGATTGCTGATCCTGAATTCGCAAAGGAATTTCGGGATATTTGCAAGCAAATTTTAAAAATTGATCCTCCGAAGAAAATTAACCCTAAAATTGAAGGAGAATATCCGGAATATGTCACTGTTGCAGTTGATTGGTGGACCAAAGCAATTGCAAGTCCTAAACAGGATAATGGTGAAGATATGGGGTCTGTCTTGGCAGTTCTTACATCGATGCGAAAAAATAAAATAAATTCCGTCGAATCTGTTAAGAACTTTAAAAAAGTTTTAGCAGATGGCATTGAAAAACAGATTAAGCTGTATGGGTATTGTTATCTTGATGTTGATTACCATGCATGCCAGTTGCTTATGGATGCAGGAAAGGAAATGAAGCTTGATTCTATGCTTAATTTCCCCTGGAAAACGTACATGAGAATTACTCCTGATAAAGTTGAGGTTTCTTGTGGGTATGGTGCGCCTTTTGAAACCATTTGGAAAAAGTAAGTAGCAAATTTAAGCTAAATTAGCTTAGAAAAGAACACCAAAAAAAGATCATTCTGTTTAACAGGCAGAATGGTCTTTTGAGGTTATAATAGATTGTATAATGATACAAATACACAAAAAGGTGTAACATTAATAGCATTAGCTGTAACAATAATAGTTATGTTGATATTAGCAGGAGAAACAATATCAACATTGATTGGAAAGGGTGGAATAACAAGTAGAGTAACTGAAGCAAGAGATAAGAATGCTATAGCTAAAGTTGAAGAAGAAGCACAAATTGAATACTCTGATTTATTGATGAATAATCAAATTGATTCAATAGGAGAAGATATAACAATAGGAAATATAAAAGAAAGAATGGAGAGAAAAGGATATGAAATAAAAACTATTGGATCAAGTGATAGTAATGTGATTGGAATAGAATTGAGTGAAAATAATATTTTATTAAAAGCAGGAGAAAGCAAAGAAGTAGGAATAATATATAAATATTCGGAAGGGACAGCGTTAAAATACTACATAAAAATAAAAGAATATTAGCATGAAATAAAATTAGAAAATGGAAAAGTAAAAATATCAGAAGAAAAGATGAATGGACAAGATGAAATGGAAAATGACATAATAGTACAAATAGGAATAAGTCCAATAGTAAAAGGAATAAAGGCTGTACAAGATGGAAGTAAAATAAAAATAACAGCAGATTCAAATGTTGATGCAGGAAACAAAGTAACAATAAAAGCAAGATATGGAGATTCAACAAATCAAACATGTGATGTAGTAATAACAAAAGACATTCATTTGGAAGAGATACCAGAACAATCATATGTTGGATATTATGCTGATATAGATGGAGACGGAGTACCAGATGGAATAATATTTGCAGATATGCTTTATGGAAAAGAAGTTAGTGGATATAATTCATATACAATTCCAACAATATCAGGTACTAGGAATTACATATACATATAAGTATTTGTCAAGTGATTTCGGAAGTGGAAAAGAAAATACAAGAAAATTAATAGAGAAGTGGAATGCATTTTTTCATGAAATAGGTATTTGGAATGGTAATTATAGTAGCAGAGGCATGAGTCCAATATATTGGTCATCATATTGTTATAATATAAAAACTAGAATAAGTTAAATATTGAGGAGAATAATAATTATATATAAAAAGCAAAATAGATGTAGTGAAGTATTACATTTATTTTGCTTTTTGGTTACATATTTTAGTAAGGTGAGAATATATTAATAAAAAGGAGTGATCAAATGACAACACCAATTTCAAATATTATAAAAGGAATTATAATATCGTTTATAACAACGATAATATTTTTGTTAATATTTTCAATAATTTTAACATATACAAACATAAGTGAAAATTTTATAATACCAACAATAATAGTAATAACAGCAATTAGCATATTTATTGGTAGCACAATAGCAAACTCGAAAATTCAAAGAAACGGACTATTAAATGGAGCTATAGTAGGAGGAATATATTTAATAAGTATATATTTACTTTCGAGCATAATGAATCAAAAATTTGCATTATCAATGCAATCAATTGTAATGATTATATCTGGGATAGTTTGTGGAATGTTTGGAGGAATATTAGGTGTAAATAAATCTAGATAAACCTATTGCAAAATTTAAAGTAAAAATGTATAATAACCAAATATACTTATAAAAAAGAGGAGAAACATTATGAAAGAAGCTGAAAATAGATTTGAAATAACCAAAAGAGTAGGACTATTCGGAATAATAGGAAACATATTTTTACTTTCAATAAAAGCAATTGTTGGATTTTCAACAAAAAGCCAAGCTATGATAGCAGATAGTATAAATAGTGCAGGAGATATATTTGCGTCAATAATGACATCAATAGGAAATAAAATTGCAAGTGTACCACGTGATGATGACCATAATTTTGGACATGGAAAAGCAGAATATATTTTTTCACTTTTTATATCAATATCAATGATATTTGTATCTATAAAAACAATAATAGATGCATTTAAGAGTTTAATAAATGGAAGTCAATTAACATTTTCTTGTTGGCTTGTAATAGTATGTGTTGCAACAATTATAACAAAATTATTCTTATATATTTATGTAAGAATATCATATAAAAAATGCAAAAATATTTTATTACAAGCTAGTATGGAAGATCATAGAAATGATTGCATAATAACAACATTTACATTAATTTCTGTACTATTATCTTTAAAAGGAATACAATGGTTTGATGGAATAGTTGGAATTGGAATATCTGCTTGGATATGTAAAACAGGTGTAGAAATATTTATAGAAAGTTATAATATATTAATGGATAGATCGATTGATGAAAAAACTAAAGATACTATATTAAATGTGTTACATACATATAAAGAAATAAAGGCTATAAATGATATTTCATCAGCACCTGTTGGATATCAATATGTGTTGTTTTTAACAATAGCTGTTGATGGAAATATGACAACATTTCAAAGTCATAAATTAGCAGATAAACTTGAGAAAGATATGATAAAATTAGATAATGTGTACAAAGCTATTATTCATATAGAACCATATTTAAAATAAAAGACCTCATTTTAATATTGAGGTCTTTTTCTAATTATTATTTTTTATCATCTTTAAAAACTTCTTTTACAGCTCCTAAACTACTTAATGCACTTGTTGCTTCAAAAGGAATAAATACTTTATTTGCATCACCTTTAGCAATTTCTTCAAGAGCTTCAAGAGACTTGATTTGAACAAGTTTTTCATCTGGATCAGCAGTTTTTATTGCATCATAAACCATAGCAATTTCTTTAGCTTTAGCTTCTGCAACTTCTTTAATAGCTTGTGCTTCACCGGCAGCTCTACGAATTTTAGCTTCTTTATCAGCTTCAGCTTCAAGGATAGCAGCTTGTTTTTTACCTTCTGCAATAGTAACAGCAGATTGTTTTTGAGCTTCTGCTTCAAGAATTAATGCTCTTTTATTTCTTTCTGCATTCATTTGTTTTTCCATTGCATCTCTAATATCAGCAGGTGGAGTAATATCTTTTATTTCAACTCTATCGATTTTACATCCCCATCTATCTGTTGCATCATCAAGTATTGTTCTTAATTGAGAGTTTATTCCATCTCTTGAACTAAATGTTTCATCTAAGTCCATTTTACCAACAATATCACGTATTGTTGTAATTGCAAGATATTCAATACCTTTCTTTAAGCTTTGAATTTCATAAACTGCTTTTGCTGGATCTGTTATTTGATAAAATACAACAGTATCAATTGTTATTGTAACATTATCTTTAGTAATAACTCCTTGAGGTGGAACATCCATTGTTTGTTGTTTTAAACTAACAACACTTCTAACATGATCAAAGAATGGAATAATTATTGTAAGACCAGCATCAGCAACTTTGTGAAACTTTCCTAATCTTTCAATAATATAGACCTCAGATTGTCTAACAACTTTAATTGATTTGAATGCTATAACTAGTATTATAACAAGTAGTACAATTAAAAACCACATAATTTCCTCCTTTTGACAATTATAAATTGCCTATATATAATTTTTTTATAATTTTTTTCTTAGGTAATATATATAATAATATTAAAAACAATATAAATATTAAAGATTAAGCCTCTACATTAGAATTTATTTTTAATGGTTTTACAAATGCTTTTACACCTTCTATTGAAACAATTTCAACTTCACTTCCTGCTGGAATATTTATTTGTTCTTTACTTTTGGCTGACCAAATTTCACCTTCAAATTTAATTTGACCTTTCCCGGTTACCCAATCTATATCTTCAGTTACAACTGCTTTTTTTCCAATCAGAGAATAAACATTAGTTGGAACAACATCTTTTTTACTTATTTTATTAACAAGTGGTCTTGTTGCAAAAATTAATAATCCAGAAGATATTACAAATACAGACATTTGAATGATAATATTTGAAGTAAAAAAACTAACAAGCATTGCAATTAAAGCTCCTACTCCTAACCAAAAAACTAAGAAACCAACAGTAATTATTTCGCAGATAAAAAATATTCCTGATGCAATTAACCATATTTGCCACATAAAAACCTCCATTCTAGCTGAAAAGCTCTTATAAATATTAATTTAATTCTAAATTAAAACACTACATTTCTATTATACTACATATTTGCGAAAAAACAAAGAGATTTCTTAAAAAATCTTGTAAAAATAGGAAAAAAATGATAATATAACAACAAAGATTTAAGAAGGGAAATATGCAAATGAAAAAAAATGAAAATGGTGTCACATTAATTGCGTTAGCTATTATGGTAATTGTTATGCTAATGATTGCATCTGTTACAGTATATTCTGGAGTTATTTCAATACAGGAATCAAAACAGAAAAGAATAAAAATAGAATTGGAAACAGTTCAACATGCAGTATTAGAGAATTATACTAAATATAAGATATATAATGATGAAAAATATTTAGTTGGAACGCCAATCGCAAGTGAAAATGACGAAAAAATAAATGATTTTCAATATAATTTGGTAAATAGAAATATTGCATTTTCACCAAATGCTGAAAAACAAGATAAATATTATTGGCTAAGAAGTAAAGGTGATAATAATTATGCTAATGATGATTACAAAATGTTAGACTTGTCAGATATCACGTTTAGCTATATTGTATGCTATAAAACAGGAGAAGTAATGAATATAGATACAAAATCCTATATTAATGGTGATCCTGTATATACACGTTTTAATTAGCAATATTTATGAAAGGAATTAATTTATGAATATAGAAGAAATAGAAAAAATAATTCCAAAAGAAAAAATTTTGCAAAATGTACAAATGAAAAAATATACATCATTTAAAATTGGAGGAGAAGCAGAAGTTTTAATAAAAATTTCAACACTAGAAGAATTAACAAAAATAATAAAATATATAAAGCAAAAAAATATTCAAACTTTTATTTTAGGAAATGGAAGTAATTTACTAGTTAGTGATGAAGGAATAAAAGGAATAGTATTAAAAATAGAAATAAAAAAATTAGAAATAGAAGAAATAAATAATAAATTTAAAATAACAGTAGGAGCTGGTGTAAAACTAGGCGAATTAGCACAAAAACTAGCCAATAAAGAGATTTCAGGATTTGAGTTTGCAAGTGGAATACCAGGAACAATTGGTGGAGCTATTAGAATGAATGCTGGAGCACATGGCTCTGAGATGAAAGATATAGTAAAAACAGTAACATATATTGATAGAAATGGTGAGATACATAAGATAAATAATGAACAAGCAAAATTTGAATATAGAAATAGTATGTTTGCTAACAATGAATATATTATAGTTGAAACTGAATTAGAATTAAACAAAGGAAATAAAGAAGAAATACAAGCAAAAATGCAAGAATATGCCAACTTTAGAAAAGAAAAGCAACCTATAGAATATCCAAGTGCGGGAAGTACATTTAAAAGAGGAACAGATTTTATAACAGCAAAATTAATTGATGAATGTGGATTAAAAGGATATCAAATAGGAGGAGCACAAGTATCTGAAAAACATGCAGGATTCATAATAAACAAAGGAAATGCAACATCTAAAGATGTTGAAGAATTAATTAAATATATAAAGCAAAAAGTTTACGAAAAATTTGGAAAAGAAATTGAAACAGAGATAGAAATAATACATTAAAAGGAAGGTATAAAAATGAAGGGAATAATGCATTGGCTAAAATCAAGTTCGAAAATGAAGAGATGGATGTTTTTAATATTAATAGGAATAATACTTACATGTTATGGAATATCTGATATACTAGTACAAAAAGAAATGCAATTTTCAGAAGCTGGAAAAGTAGTTGTAATATTTGCAATTGGATTTGTTTGTATAGTTATAGGACTTATAATGTTAAACAAAAGAAATATGGAATTGTTTATAGAAGCAACAGATGACAGAATGAAAAATAAAAAAAATGTAAATGTAAATTCATTAATTTTTGATAGAACAATATATGAAAAAGGGCCTAAAGTAGTAGTAATTGGTGGAGGAGCAGGACTAAATACAGTGCTTACAGGAATGAAAAGATATACAAATAATATAACGGCAATTGTAGCAGTATCAGAATATGGAAAAGAACAAACACTTTCAAGAAGAAGATTACAAACAGCCTTACCATTAGAAGATATAAAAGATAGTATAGTAGCACTGGCACCAGAAAGAAAAGAAGATATTGGAAGATTAATGAATCATGAAATGATAAATCCAGAATTAAGAGGATTAAAATTTTCTGATATTTATTTTACAGCAATGAAAGAAGTTTTTAGAAATGATGTAAAAGCAATAGAAAAAAGTAATTCGATATTTAATATTACAGGAAAGATTCTTCCAGTAACAAATACAGAAATGAATATATGTGCAGAGTTAGAAAATGGATATGTTGTTGAAAATAAAGATATGATACCACAAGTTGTATCTGATAATATGACAAGAATAAATAGAGTATATATACAACCATCAAATTGCAAACCAGCAGAAGGAGTATTAGAAGCAATAAGAGAAGCAGATAGTATAATAATAGGACCTGGAAGTTTATATACAAATATAATACCAAACTTGCTAGTAAATGGTGTTGCAAAGGCAATAAAAGAAAGTAAAGCAATAAAAATATATATAAATAATATTATGACAGAATTTGGTCAAACAGATAATTATTCTGTTGCAGACCATATAAAAGCAATAATAGAACATTGCGGAGAAGGATTAATAGATTATTGTATTTATGATACAGGAGAAGTTATTCCAGAATACATAAAAAAATATAACAAAGAAGGAGCAGATTTAGTTGAACAAAATCTAAATGATCCTAAAATCAAAAAGATTAAGTTTATTAAGAAAAATATTTCTACAATAATTGATGGAAAAGTTAGACATGATCCATATATGGTAGCAGAATCTGCAATAAAATTAATATGTAATGATTTAAAATATGAAGATAGAGAAGATGACCCAGAATATGTAATGTTAAATGCAAAATTAAAATCAGATAAACGTATTAATAAAATAAAGAAAATGCAGGCCAAAATGGAGAAAAAAGAACAAGGAAAACAACAAGACAAAAATAAAAAATCTGTTAGAAAAAGTAAATTTAATTCAAAATATAGTGATAGAATACAATCTATTAGAGAATCTGATGAAAAATTCAGAAGAAATCATCAAAAATAGAGGAGGAAAGTGACTAAAATTTGTGGGCTATGCAAATTTTAGTTACAAATAATAAAATGAAATTTGCAAAAGAAAACTTAAATTTAGAAAAAGGCTTAAATAAAGAATGGGTAATAACAAATGGACTTGGAGGATTTGCATCATCAACAATTATAGGAGCAAATACAAGAAGATATCATGGTCTATTAATAGCCCCACTTATGCCACCAGCAAGAAGAACATTAATATTATCAAAATTAGATGAAAGTATAGAAATAAATGGAAACAAAACAGATTTATATACAAATATAGGCAAAAATTTTATAACACATGGATATAAATATCAAGAATGCTTTATAAAAGAATATATACCTATATTTGCATATAAAGTTGGTGATGTGGAAATAACTAAAGCAATTTGTATGCAACATTTTAAAAATACAGTTGCTATTTTTTATAAAGTAAAAAATGGAAGCGAAAAAGCAAAATTAATATTAACACCTGTAATGGATTTTAGAAATGCACATGGAATGAATAAAGACCATGTTTTTGATTTGAAACAAAAAATTAATAAAACAAAACTTGAAGTTAAAATAGATAATGGTGTTCCAATATATATGATGTTGTCAGAAGGAAATTATATAGAACATTATAATGATACATTCAAAAATATGTTTTATATAGAAGAAGAAAAAAGAGGATTTGAAGCAGAAGAAAATCATGTAATACCAGGAAGATTTGAAATAGAGATAGAACCAAATGAAGAAAAAGAGATTTCAGTAATTTGTTCATTAGAAGAAAATATTGAAGAATTAGATGCTAGAGCAATTATAACAAATGAAATTGTAAGACAAAATCAAGAATTTGCAAAATCAAAATTAATTGACATTTCAAAAGAAGATAAAACAGAAGAAGAGGAACAAAAAGATAAATTAATAAAACAATTTTTGATAGCAATAGATAATTTTATTATAATAAGACCATTTTTTAATACATATTCAATGATTGCAGGATATCCATGGTTTTTAGATTGGATGAGAGATACATTAATTTCATTTGAAGGTTGTTTGTTAGTTACAAAAAAATATGAAGTTGCTAAAAAAGTTTTAAGGAGTTGTGTTAGAGATATAAAATATGGTTTAGTACCAAATTCATATAGTGAGGATGATTATAGACCATTATATAATAGTGTCGATGCATCATTATTATTATTTGAGCAAGTAAAGAAATATATAGAATATACAAAAGATTATGATTTTATTATGAATGAAATATATCAAAATTTGGAACATATCATTAAAAATTATTCAATAGGAATAGATATAGATGATAATAATATTTATTTAGACACAGATGGACTTATTGTTTCAGGAACACCATATACACAAAATACATGGATGGATGTAAAATATGATGGAATTCCTGCAACACCTAGAAATGGCAAACCTGTTGAAATAAATGCAATGTGGTATAATGCTCTAAAAGTTATGGTAGAATTAGCTGAATATCAAAAAGATGAGAGCAAAAAAGAAAAATATGAAAGAATGGCAAATAAGTGTAAAAAATCTTTTAGAGAAAAATTTTATAATAAATCAAAAAAATGTTTATATGATGTACTTGAAGATGGAAAAGTTAGACCAAATCAATTATTTGCATTAAGCTTGTCATATCCTGTGTTAGATGTAAATTCAAAAGAAGCAAAAGAAATGTTTGAAACAGTAACAAAAAAATTGTTAAATAAATATGGACTAAAAACTTTAGCAAAAGGAGAAGAAAACTATATAGATATATATGAAGGAAATAGTTTTAAAAGAGATTTTAGCTATCATCAAGGAATTACATGGACATGGTTGTTAGGACTATATTATAATTGTTTGAAAAGATTTGCTACAGAAAGTAGAACTGGTAAGAAAAAATATAATGAACAATTAGAAGAATTTATACAAAGTGTTACAGAAACATTTTCAAAAGAAATTAATGAAAGAGGTTGTATTGGAAGTATTGCTGAAATATATGATTCTAAGAGACCATTTGAACCTAAAGGTGCTGTCGCACAAGCATGGAGTGTTGCAGAGGTATTTAGAATTATTACTAGAAGTTAAAAATATTAAAATAGGAACATATATAAAATATGTTCTTATTTTTTGTGTATAAAGTTGCAAAAATCCTATATAAATTGTATAATTTAAGTAATTTATATAAACATATTGCACAGAAAATTTATGTGAAAAATTTTGTGCACGAACAAATCAAAGAAAACTTTTCTTATTTGTTCTATAGAGATAAGGAGAATAGAGATGCTAAAAGTAGAAGAACTTGAGAAGCAAGTAAATAGTGGAGTCGCAGAAGGAATATATTTATTTTATGGGGCAGAAACTTTTTTATTAGAACAACAAGTAAAAAAAATGAAAAAAGTTTTTGGTGAATTAGTAAAAGGAATAAATTATATAATAATTGATGAAAATAGTATCCAGGAGTTAATTGCAGACATAGAAACTCCTGCTTTTGGCTATCCTAAAAAATTAATAATTGCAAAAAATACAGGGATATTTAAAAGAGAAGGAAAAGGTAAAATAGGTGGAGCAAGTAAAGAATTAAAAGATAGAATAAATGAATATTTAAAAGACAATATAGAAATGATAAAAGAGTCTGTTTTACTAATATTTATTGAAGATGAAGCGGAAAAAAATTCTATTTTTAATACAATTGAAAAAATAGGAACAATATGTGAATTTGAAGAGCAAAAGCCTCAACAAATAATAAAAAGATTAAAAGCAATATGTAATGCATATAAAGTTCAATTTGATGAGAAAGATCTACAATATTTAATAGAATGTTGTGGGACAAATATGCAAGACTTAATAAATGAAACTAGAAAATTAATTGAATATGCAGGTGAAGGCGGAAAAGTTCAAAAATCAGATATAGATGCATTATGTACCAAAAAAGTAGAAAGTGTGATATTTGATTTAACAGACAATTTAGGACAGAAAAAGACAAAAGAGGCAATTGATGTATTACATAATTTAATTGCCTCAAAAGAACCAATTCAAAAGATTTTAATAACATTATATAATCATTTGAAAAAATTATATTTTGTAAAAATAGCTATTGCAAATAATAAAGATATTGCTACAAGTTTAAATTTAAAGCAAAATCAGATGTTTTTAGTAAATAAATATAAAATGCAAACTCAAAAATTTAGTGAACAAGAGTTAAGAAAAATAATTCAACAATTGGAAGATTTAGACTATCAATATAAAATTGGATTAATAGATTTGAATATTGGATTAGATGCAATAATTTGTGCGATTTAGATGAGGGAGTAAAATGGTAAATAGAAAACAATTTGAAGAAATATGTAATAAATATGGATTAGATAGTAAAAAATTAATAAAAAATAATGAAAATGTATTGGAAAAAGCAGATTATAATAGCATTT
>ENA-ORTG01000504-ORTG01000504.1-human-gut-metagenome-genome-assembly--contig:-NODE-504-length-41993-cov-5.496209_pt1 | contig 41993 bp, 29 predicted proteins | sample MGYA00241906_ERZ509176 | MGnify/ENA primary metagenome ERZ509176 (study PRJEB26280, sample SAMEA2338811) | human gut metagenome | biome: human gut; feature: human-associated habitat; material: faeces...
GACGCTCCTGCTGCCGTTTATCCCGGCTTCCTGTGAGAAAATTTTCGCGCAGATCGGCGCGGACGCAGCTGTCCAGACCTGGGACAAGGCCAACGTCTGGGGCGCGCTTTCGCAGACCGCCTGCGTGCACAAGGGCGAGGCGATCTTCCCCCGCATTGACGCGGCCAAGGCCCTTGCCGAGCTGGCCGAACTCGAGGCCGAGCAGAAAAAGGCCCTCCTGCCCGCCGTTGAGGTCGAGCCGCAGCTGGAGGAAAAGGTCGACTTCGACACCTTCTGCAAATCCGACCTCCGCGCCGTCAAGGTCAAGTCCTGCGAGCGCGTGAAAAAGTCCGACAAGCTCCTGCGCTTCACGCTCGACGACGGCAGCGGCACGGACCGTCAGATTCTCTCCGGCATCGCGAAGTTCTATGAGCCGGAGGCGCTCGTCGGCAAGACGCTTGCCGCGATCATCAACCTGCCGCCCAGAAAGATGATGGGGCAGGAATCGTGCGGGATGCTCCTGTCCGCCGTCCACAAGGAAAAGGGCGAGGAAAAGCTGAACCTTCTCATGCTGAACGACGCCATCCCCGCCGGCGCGAAGCTCTGCTGAGGCCCCCTGTACAGCCAAAAACCGTGAAGCTCCAACGCCGGGGCTTCACGGCTTTTTTATCAGACGCTTCCGCGTGGAAACGCCCAAGGTTAGCCCCTTTCTTTATGTTCTGTTTCTAGGGTGTATCTGAAAACTCATGATGTGACCGGCAGCGAGGGATTTTTGCGTTGCGCAAGACATTTTTTCGCAGGAATACTGACGTATTTCAAGGAAAAATGACGCGGCGCACCGCAAAAAGGCCCGCTGTCCGGGTGCGTTGGGAGTTTTCAGATACACCCTAGTTTAACTGTGATCCGGCATTCCATCAAGCCCCATTTTTCAGGACGCAAAACGGCAGCCCCCGGACACGGGGCTGCCGTCTGCTGCTATATTATGGTTTTGTATCGAAACTCAGGCAATCCATTTGGACGGTTGGATGCTGAAATATAGCTGAGAAAACTCAGATCGTAACGCCGGCCTTTTCGAGGATGGCCGGGACGTTCTTTTCTGCGCCGATGGCCATGATATGGACGCCGTCGCACAGATGCTCGTCCTTGATCTTCGCGATCATCTCCGCTGCCATCTCGATGCCGAGCTGCATGGGAAGACCCTTGACACCCTTTTCCTTGCCCTCGGCTGCCGCTGCGGCAAGCTTGTCGATCATATCCTGCGGCACCGCGATGCCGGGGACGTTTTCGTTCATGTACCGCGCCATGCCCGCAGCCTTGAGCGGGATGATACCAGCCATGATATGCGTCTTGATACCGGCCGCGTCGACCTTATCCAGGAAGCGCTTGAACGTTTCCAGATCAAAAATACCCTGCGTCTGGATGTACTCCGCGCCGTTTTCGACCTTCTGGCGCAGCTTGTTGATCTGCAGCTCGATGGGGTCATAGACCGGAGTGACGGAAGCGCCCTTGTAGAACTTCGGCGCGCCGCCGACGATCTCATTGCCGCCGCAGTCGCAGTTTGTCTGCTCCATCTTTGTGAGCATTTTCAGAATGCCGACGGAATCCAGATCATAGACCGGCTTGGATTCCGGACAGTCGCCGACGACGGGATGGTCGCCCGTCAGAGCCAGCATCGTGTCGATGCCGAAGGCCGCTGCGGACAAAATATCGCCCATGATGGCCATACGGTTGCGGTCGCGGCCGGTCATCTGCAGGATCGGCTCGATGCCCGCATTCTTGAGCGCGACGCACAGGCCGAGGCTGGACGCCTTGAGACTGGCGGACTGCATATCGGTCACGTTGACGCCGTGAACCTTGCCGTTCAGGAGCTTTGCAGCCTCCAGCTGCTCGGAAAAATCATAACCCTTCGGGGGGGCCATTTCGGCGGTGACGCCAAATTTACCGGCTTCAAAAGCCTCTTTCAACATACTCATATTATTTCTTCCCCTTTAAGCTGATCGTTCTCGGATAGCTGAACTTCGCGTAGCCCTTGTCCTCGCGGGTGTGGCCGAGCTTGTCGAGCTGGCCGATCTCCTCGAGCCGCTTGTAGATCTTGATCCATGCGCAGTCGTTTTCCGGGTTGACCTCGCACTTGCCGTTCTTCTGGCCGCCGCAGGGGCCGTTGACGAGGCTCTTGGCACACTGGGTCACGGGACAGATGCCGCCGGTCTGGCCCAGAACGCAGTCGCCGCAGAAGTGGCACGCCTCTTCCCAGACGCCGAAGCGGACGGCTTCGCCGAGGTACATGGTGTTGTTGGACGGATAGGTGGGGATGCCGGGGGCATTTTTTGCGACGCACTGCACGCCGTCGCCGCAGGACATACAGATCACGCAGTCCGGCTTTGCCGCGACGAGGGGCTTCATCTTGCCCTTGACACCGAGGTTCATGCAGCAGTAATCGGCGATCGTCGTGCCGACGACCTTCTTGCCTGCTGCCTCCAGTGCCTTTGCCAGCGCGGCGACCTCCGGCTCGCCGCCGGTGTGACAAGCCGTTGCGCAGCTGTTGCAGCCGACAATCGCGACTGTTTTTGCGTCGCCGACCATCGCCATGAGCTCTTCCATGGGCTTCTTTTGCGTAATAATCATGCTAACGTCTCCTTGCGTATGAAATGCGGGCGCGGTTTTTGAAAGCCGCGGACGTATGTCTCGAACATGGCACTATCATACTCCAAACCCGCGCAGAAATCAACATGATTCCAAGGCAAACAACGAAAAATTTCTGGAATTCTTACAGAATTCCAAGACTGGCAAACAGAAAGCCAACATGATATAATACAGGCAAACACAAACAGGAGGCATGAGCAGCCATGCAGGCAGGTTTTTTTGAAAAGCAGATCGTTCTGACCCCGGATCTTTGCGGCAGCGCGGCGGCGCTTTCGCCGCTGGCGGCGTTCACGATCTTTCAGGGCGTTGCGTCGGAGCACGCGGAGAGGATCGGCGTCGGCGGCGCGGCCATGGCAAAGCGGGGCGAATTCTGGCTGACCGTCCACAGCCGGGTGGATTTTTACGAGCCGGCGTATCTCATGGACGAGCTGACAGCCCGCACGTGGCCGGAGCAATGCGAGGGCCGGGACATCCGCTGCTTCCGCAGTTACCGGCTGACGAAGGGCGAACAGACCGTCGCGCTGGGCCGGACGCAGTGGGCCATTCTCGGCCCGGAGCAGAAGATCCTGCGCTTTGAGCAGTCCGGCTTCCCGGCGGACTTCCCCTTTCCGGACGCAGCCGCCATTGCCGAGCCGCCCGTGCGCTTCCACGACGAGCTGACGCAGGACGAGCTTATCTACACGCACCTCGTCCGCGCGACGGATATCGACATGGGGCGGCATATGAACAACGTCGTCTATATCCGCCTCCTGCTCGACTGCTTTTCGGCAAAGGAGCTTGCCTCCGGCAGGATCAAAAGCATTGAGGCGCACTATGCAAGCCCATGTCTGGAGGGCGAAACGCTCGGCGTCTTCTGCCGCCGGAAGGAGCGGCTCTGCCGCATGGCCGTCCGCCATGCAGACGGCCGCCCCGCCGTTCTGGCGCAGATCGTATTTAGATAAGTCCATATGCAAAACGAGCCGCCCCGTCTGGGGCGGCTCGCGGTGTGGTGTGATATGGGTCAGATCCGGCTGGCTGCGGCCTCTACGAAGCCGAAGAACAGCGGGTGCGGACGGTCGGGGCGGCTTTTGAATTCGGGGTGGAACTGGCAGGCGGTGAACCACGGGTGGTCCGGCAGCTCGACGATCTCGACGAGCCGTCCGTCCGGGGACAGGCCGGTCGGAACCAGTCCGGCGGCGACGAACGCATCGCGGAAGTCGTTGCAGAATTCATAGCGGTGGCGGTGACGCTCGGAAATCTCTGTTTTTCCATAGAGCGCCGCTGCGCGGCTGCCCTCCGAAAGTACGCACGGATATGCGCCGAGGCGCATCGTGCCGCCCTTCTGGGTGATGGACTTCTGTTCGGGCATGATATCAATGACGGGGTGCCTGGTAAACTCGTCGAATTCCGCCGAATGCGCATCCTCCCAGCCCAGCACGTGCCGCGCGAACTCGATCACGGCGATCTGCATACCGAGGCAGATGCCGAAATAGGGGATCTTATGCGTGCGGGCGTACTGTGCGGCGACGATCATGCCCTCAATGCCGCGGTCGCCGAAGCCGCCGGGCACGAGAATGCCCGCGCAGCCGCCGAGGACAGCTTCCGCATTTTCCTGCGTGAGCTTTGACGAGTCGACCCAGTTGATATCGACGATCACGTTATTCGCCGTGCCCGCGTGGAACAGCGATTCCTCGACGGACAGATACGCGTCGTGCAGCTCCGTATATTTGCCGACCAGCGCGATGGACACATGGCGGCTGGCCGTCTTGATACGCGCGACCATCTCGCTCCACGCGGTCAGGTCCGGCGCGCCGCAGGCAAGCTCCAGCTTGCGGCAGACGACGTTTGCAAGGCCCTCGCGTTCGAGCAGCAGCGGCACCTCATAGAGCGTCGAGGCCGTCGTGTTCGGAATGACGCAGTCCGGCTCCATGTTGCAGAACAGGGCGATTTTACGGCAGATGTCCTCCGTCATGGGCTGGTTCGTGCGGCAGACGAGGATATCCGGCTGGATGCCGATGGACAGCAGCTCCTTGACGGAGTGCTGTGTGGGCTTGCTCTTAAGCTCGCCCGAGCCGGGAATTTCGACGATCATGGGCACATGGATGAACAGGACGTTTTTCTTCCCCTGCTCGGCAGCCACCTGCCGGATGGCCTCGAGGAACGGCTGTGACTCGATATCGCCGACCGTGCCGCCGATTTCGGTGATAAGCACGTCGGATTTCCCATTGTCCATCTGGTAGATGCGGGATTTGATCTCGTCCGTGATATGCGGGATGATCTGCACGGTGCGGCCCAGATAGCCGCCCTCGCGCTCGCGGCACAAAACGCTCCAATAGACCTTGCCCGCCGAGACGGAGCAGCCCGCCGTCAGACTCTCGTCCGTGAAGCGCTCGTAATGGCCGAGATCAAGGTCCGTTTCCGCGCCGTCGTCGGTGACGAAGACCTCGCCGTGCTGATACGGGCTCATGGTGCCGGGGTCGACGTTCAGGTACGGGTCGAATTTCTGGTTCTGCACGCGCAGCCCGCGCTGCTTGAGGAGTCTTCCGAGCGATGCGGCGCAGATGCCCTTGCCAAGGCCCGAGACAACGCCGCCGGTAATGAAGATATATTTCATAGATGTGCCTCCATCTGAAAATTACACCGAGAACAGCAGATCGGTATAGCGCGGATACGGCCAGTAGTCGCCGGCGACGAGCGTTTCGAGCTTGTCGATCGAGGCGCGGACCTTGTTCATCTGGGCAAAGATCGTGTCGTGGTAGTAGCGGAGCATGTGCTCGCCGTCGGTCTCCGGCGCGGTCTCCAGCGCGGTCTTGAGCGCGACGGTATCGTCGAGCAGCTCGCCGTTGAGCGTCAGGATGCTCTCGGCCAGCGCGGTCTCCACGCGGCAGTCCGCGTGCGGCAGCGCCTGCTTTTTCTGCAGGATCGTCTGGCACAGGACGCCCTCGTAGCGCGACGCCGCGTGCAGGATGCTGTGCTGGACCATGTCGACGAGCGTCGCCGCCTCGATGGAGATCAGCTTGCAGTATTTTTCCATATGGATCTCATGCCGGGCCATCATCTCACTGGTGGTGTAGACGCCGTGCTTCGTCATGAGCGCAACATTCTTGGGCAGGATATAGGCGGGCAGGGCCGCGGCCGTATTGGGCAGGTTCACCAGCCCGCGGCGCTCGGCTTCCGCCATCCAGGCGCTGTCATAGCCGTTGCCGCCGAAGATGATGCGGCGGTGGCGCTGGAAGACCTCGCGCAGAAGGATATTGAGCGCCTGCTGGAAATCCGCCGCGCCCGTCAGGCGGTCGGCGAAGCGGCCGAGCTCCTCGGCCATGATCGTGTTGAGGATCGTATTGGGGCCCGCGATCGACTGGCTCGAGCCGGGCATGCGGAACTCGAATTTATTGCCGGTGAAAGCCAGCGGCGAAGTGCGGTTGCGGTCGGTCGTATCCTGCGGGATGGTGGGCAGCACGTCGACGCCGATGCGCAGCTGACGGCCGGTCTTTTCGGTGTAGTCCTGCTCGGAGACGATGGAGTCGATGATATCCTCCAGCTCGGTGCCGAGGAAGATGGAGATCACGGCCGGGGGCGCCTCCTGCGCGCCGAGACGGTGGTCGTTGCCCGCGAAGGCGACGGTGCTGCGCAGCAGCTCCTGATATTCATCCACGCCCGCGACGAAGGCCGCCAGGAACAGCAAAAACTGCGCGTTCTGGCTGGGCGTCTTGCCGGGGGAGAAGAGGTTTTTGCCCGTGTCGGTGCCCAGCGACCAGTTATTGTGCTTGCCGGAGCCGTTGACGCCCGCAAAGGGCTTTTCATGCAGCAGGCAGACCAGCCCGTGCCGGTCGGCGACCTTCTTCATGACCTCCATGGTCAGCTGGTTCTGGTCGTTGGCGGCGTTGCAGTCGCAGTAGATGGGGGCCATCTCGTGCTGGGAAGGCGCGACCTCGTTGTGCTTGGTCTTGCTCAACACGCCGAGCTTCCATAGCTCCCGGTCGAGGTCCTGCATATAGGCAGCGACGCGCGGGCGGATGGCGCCGAAGTAATGATCCTCCAACTGTTGGTTCTTCGAGCTCTCGTGCCCCATCAGAGTACGGCCGGTCATCAACAGATCGGGACGTGCGGCGTATAGGCCCTCGTCTACTAGGAAGTATTCCTGTTCCCAACCTAGGTAGGCGTATACTTTCTTCACGTCCGGGTTGAAGTAGTGGCAGACATCGACCGCCGCCTTGTTCACGGCTTCCAAGGCTTTCAGCAAGGGAGCTTTGTAGTCGAGGGACTCGCCTGTGTAAGCGATGAAGATCGTCGGGATGCACAGGGTGTCTCCTACGATAAAAGCAGGGGAGGAAGGATCCCAAGCCGAGTAGCCACGGGCCTCGAACGTATTGCGGATACCGCCGTTCGGGAAACTGGAGGCGTCCGGCTCTTGCTGGATCAGTAGTTTGCCCTCGAATTCCTCAAGTACGCCGCCTTTGCCATCGTGCTCGATGAAAGCATCGTGCTTCTCGGCGGTACCTTCCGTCAAGGGATGGAACCAGTGGGTGTAGTGGGTAGCGCCTTTTTCCATCGCCCATTTCTTCATGCCGGAGGCCACGGCGTTCGCTGTCTCACGGTCTAACGGGGTACCGTTGTCGATGGAGTCCACCAGTCTCTCGTACGCTCTCTCTGGAAGATATTTGAACATCTTCTCACGGTTGAATACCAATTCTCCGTAATACTCGGAAGGTCTCTCGGCGGGAGTGGTTAGCTCGGTCGCTTTTTTCTCGAACGCCGATTCTACGACTCTAAATCTTAACTTTGACATAATACCTGATGATTATTGTTGTTTATAGTAAATGACTTATCTTAGCCACTTCCTCAGCCTAGCCATGGCCTCTAGGGTGTCATCCCTATCGCCGAAAGCGGTGAGGCGTAGATAACCTTCCCCGCTCGGTCCGAATCCCACTCCGGGGGTTCCGACTATCTTGACTTCATAAAGCAGTTTGTCAAAGAATTTCCATGAGGAGAGGCCGTCTGGGGTCTTTAGCCAGAGGTATGGGGCGTTATCGCCTCCGTACACCGTGAGACCGCAGTTTTGCAGGCCCTCTTTCATGATCTTCGCGTTGGTCATATAATAATTGATAGTAGCTGTTACTTGCTGTTTCCCGGCGGTGGAATAAACCGCCTCCGCACCCCGTTGGGTTATGTAGCTGGTTCCGTTGAATTTCGTGCATTGGCGACGGTTCCATAATTTGTTCAACTGTACCCGTTGCCCGTCCAGCGTGAAGGCGTTCAGCTCCTTCGGTACGACCGTGTATCCGCAACGTATCCCCGTGAACCCGGCGGTTTTAGAGAAGCTCCGGAATTCGATAGCTACCTTCTTCGCTCCTTTGATCTCGTAGATAGAGTGGGGGATATTCGGGTCCTGTATATAAGCCTCGTAAGCGGAGTCGTACATGATAAGCACGTCGTTGGCGAGGGCGTAGTTTACCCATTTCTTCAATTCGTCCTTAGTCAAGGTCGTTCCGGTCGGGTTATTGGGATAGCAGAGGTAAAGGATGTCCACCCTGCGACTGGGCAGATCCGGTACGAAGTTGTTTTCCTCCGTGCAAGGGATGTATACGACATCGCTCCATTTCCCGTTTTCCAATACCCCGGTGCGTCCGCTCATTACGTTCGAGTCGATGTAGGCCGGATATACGGGGTCTGTCACCCCGATACTATTGTCGTGGCGGAGCATGTCACCTATATTTCCACAATCGCTTTTCGCTCCGTCGCTGATGAATACCTCGCTCGGTTCGATAAAGACTCCCCGGCTGGCATAATCGTTCTTGATGATAGCGTCGATTAGGAAAGGATATCCCTGCTCGGGGCCATATCCGTGGAATGTATCCTTGCTCGCCATTTCTTCCACGGCTTTATGCATCGCCTCAATAACGGCGGGGGCAAGTGGTTGCGTAACATCACCAATACCCATTCGAATGATCTTATCCTTGGGATGGGTAACCTTGAAGCTGTTTACCTTTTTTGCGATGTCGGAGAAAAGATAATTGTTCTGTAGTTTCAGGAAATGTTCATTAATTAGTGCCATACTCAGTTCTTTTGTTTTTATGTTGTTGTTTTTGTTGTTTTGTCTTGTTCCCCGTGTCAGACTTTGATGAATCCCTCGAACACGTTGACCGCTCCGCCGGTCATAAAGACCTTACCGCTTCGCTCGTCCCACTCGATGGTTAAAGGGCCCCCATCCATGATGACCTTCGTCTTTCGCTTTGTCTTCCCACGTACGACCCCGGCCACGGCGGTGGCGCAAGCTCCGGTTCCGCAGGCTTGGGTGATGCCGGAACCTCGTTCCCACACCCTCATCCGTACCTCGTCCGGCTTTAGCACCTGCACGAACTCCACGTTTGTCCGATCCGGAAAAAGCGGGAGGCATTCCAGTAACGGGCCTACGCTTGCCAGATCGACCTGGTCCATCTCGTCCACGAAGATAACCAAATGAGGATTTCCCATAGAGATGACGGTGCCGGTGTAAATTTCTCCTCCGGCCTCAACTTCCAAGGCGATCTCACCTACGGCAGGCTTTCCCATATCTACCGTGACCTCGGTGACCTCTTCACGCTCTATTTTCAATTGTAGCTCTTTGATACCTGATAAGGTCTCTAAGGTAACCTTGTTCTTTTGCGTTAGGCCGGCCTCATAGACATATTTGCCAATACATCTGGATGCGTTTCCGCACATCATCGCCTCGGAGCCGTCCGCATTATAGATATGCATGCTGAAATCGGCGATGTCTGAAGAACCTATCAAGACCAAACCATCAGATCCTATGCCTGTGTGCGGCTTGCTCCATGCGATAGATAATTCCTCGGGGTTGTCTATCGGATAGACCATCGTGTTTACATAGATGTAATCATTTCCGGCACCGTGCATCTTTGTGAATCTGATTGATTTTGTCATTTTGATGATATTATTCTTTATATTATTTCTTTTTGTTTTATTGTAATGCAAATATATAACGTTTTGATAAGTATATAACAGGTGAGAGGCTCGAATGTTTTATAAATATGAGGTTTGTAATAGATTGAAGTTATAATATATGCTTTTAGTTATAAATGATAATTAGAAGTGTGCGTTTTGGTTTTATATCGTAATATATGCTTTGTGAATATGGGTTGCTGTAACTGTAAGTAAAAAAGCTATATATCTATCTATTTGCTTAAAATAAGTCTGTTTGTCTGACGAGCCTCTTTTTCAAGAAGCCTCAACTAGGGATAGATAATGGGTGAAAATACGTATTTAACCACTGATTTCTACGTAAAAGGTCATGTTTTGTCACACGAAAGGTCGCGTTGGGCGACGCAAGTAGTGGCGTTAGCCAACGCGATAGGTCGCGTAAGGCGATACATATAGTCGCGTCGGGCGATACAACCGTATGAAATGCCTCTTTTATCCGTATAAAAAACATGTTTTGACCCGTATAAATGTGAACTAGCATGAATTATTTCTCTAGAACAAAAGGTCGTATTTGGTTAATATATTACTAAACAATCATTTGCTAATATTTTTTCTCATATTTAGGGACGAGAAGTACATCTGGCCAGAAAAATCAACTCTCCGGGAGTTTGGTTTACAAATTGACAAAAAGAAAGGAGCTACTCGGTTTTGTTTCCGGATAGCTCCTTTTATCAGATTAACTAATTATCTAGATAATTTATTTTACGAACTTAACAGTTGTCTTATGAGCAGATCTCAAGAGCTTAGACTGATCGATTGAGATCATATAAATACCGTTCGGCATATTCGGAGTGCTGATGTATTGCTCATCGCTAGTGATGATACCCGTAGAAACAACTTTACCTACCATATTAACGATTACATAATTACCCTTACCATTCTTTACATAAAGACCGCTAGCGGTTGTAGAAACCTTAACCTCTTCGACATCATTCTCGATAGTCTCGTTGTCTGTGATGATACCCATAGCATTAGATTTGATATACATTGTTCCTACAGGAGCTGTATAATCTGCTGGTGTAAAATCAACTGTGATAGTTTGATTTTTTAATGGCATAGTTACATCTATATTCATACTTGCTTTCAATGCTTTTGCTTCATCATCGTATGAACTCATTTTAATAGTTGCTTTAGCTGCTTGTGTACCTACCATAGATGGAACAACTTCCATTGCAAATGTTGTAATACCTTTACTATCTGCTTCAGACTCAAATTCAGTTGTACTCATGTTGAAAGAAGTAGAACTTCCTGAAACCAGATCAGTAAAAACTCCATTCAATATAGAAGATGCTAAATGTTGAGGATTAATTTCTTGATTACCTTGTATAGTTGTCATACTAGCGTCTTCCCAACTCCAAGTAGCATCTAATGTCTTTTTCTCATACGTTGTGTAACGTGTTTGGATCTTCTTGCTATTTACAACATTGACATTTTGTACTAGTTTTTTGTATTTATCTACGTTGACAGTTCCGGAAACGTATGAGGTTAAGATTGTAGAGTCAGGAGTTATAGTACCTGCTACTGTTGCCTGTGGATTTAAATATACTACTGCATCCCCCATAGGCAATATTCCATTTGTTATGATACCCTTCAAAGATGCGTTGATTGTTGGTTTTTGACTCTGCATTTTAGTCATATCAATGGATATCTGGAAGTTTGGAAGTTTGCTTATCGCTGTTATTCCACGTAAGCTTTCTCCAATTTTAATATCATAATTATAAACAGCATTGGAACCTGTTTCTGTCATGGAAACAAGAGTGCCACTCTTTATATTAGTCATACCTAATGATGTCAATAGTGCTTCAAGATCTCCAAGATCAAGATTGGCCGTGAAGGAACTAAACGGAAGTAACCCTTTCTTTTCTCCTACAGAAAAATTCACACCGCAAGAGATAAAACCATCTAAAGCACTAGCTGTAACTTTCAAAGGTACGCTGATTTCGATAGTTTGCCCATTTGCGGTTGTCATCGTATAATCTTTGTAATCCGCAAATTTTAATTTGATATTGGCTAACATTGGCTTTACTGTAGCTGGTATGCCATTGATATCTACCTCACTTAAATTAATATTCATACTATCTGGCTGAATACTAATCGGTGTTGATGTAGCTGCACGTAACATGCCTTGTGTGCCAAAAAGCGGAGAGTTTAGTACGGTTTCAATGTTGGGATTTGTTAATCCCATGAAATCTATACCACTGATTTGTTTTACTTGATCAAATATCGCCGGTACGGCAGCTTTTACAAAAGCCACCTTTTCTTGGTCTGATATTTGTTTTTGTTGTTGTGCCATCACTGGGGTGGTAGCCATGAATGTAGCGGCTGCCAAACTAATGCATGTAAAGATTTTCTTCATATAAATTTGTTTTAAAGTGTTTTATGACTCTAGCTGGCAAAGTTATTATAAAAATTAAATGCACCAGCGTTTATTATTCATAAAAGTTGGTGCATTTTGCTACTAAAGAAAAGAAATATTCGTCAATAAGCGGATTCATGTACGCCTTTTATGGCCCTGCCGCTTGGCTCGTTCATATTTTTGAAAGCCGAGTCCCAAGCTAAAGCCTCTGCGGTAGAACACGCTACGCTAGGAATGGAAGGTACGCTTCTCGCCGCGCTTTCGCTGGGGAAATGCTCTTCAAAGATGGAGCGGTAATAATACTCTTCCTTGTTTTGGGGTGGATTGATTGGGAATCGTTTGGCGGCATTCGCCATCTCTTCATCAGTGACCGACTCGGAGGTTATTTTCTTTAATGTATCGATCCAGCCATAGCCTACCCCATCCGAGAATTGCTCTTTTTGCCGCCAAGCGATCTCCTTGGGCAAGCTGTCGGAAAATGCTTCTCGAAGTATCTTCTTCTCGATGGTCGTACCCGGGCACATCTTTGCCGCCGGATTCAGACGCATGGCCACATCAAGAAACTCTTTATCCAAGAACGGCACTCGTCCTTCTACGCCCCATGCGCAAAGGCTTTTGTTCGCACGCAAGCAATCATATAAATACAATTTGCTTAATTTACGCAGGGTCTCTTCATGGAAAGCCTGTGCGTTCGGGGCCTTATGGAAATATAAATATCCCCCGAATACCTCGTCCGCACCCTCGCCGCTTAGTACCATCTTGATACCCATGCTCCGGATCACACGGGCCAATAAATACATGGGGGTAGAGGCTCGGACGGTAGTGACATCATAGGTCTCGATATGATAAATGACATCTCGTAAAGCGTCCAATCCTTCTTGTATCGTATAATGGATCTCATGATGAACCGTACCGATCGCATCCGCTACTTTACGGGCGGAGATCAAGTCCGGGGCATCTTTCAATCCGATGGCGAACGAGTGGAGTTGAGGCCACCATGCGTCCGCTTTCCCATTGGTCTCGATGCGTTTCGCCGCGTATTTCTTGGCGATAGCAGAGGTGATGGAGGAATCCAAACCTCCGGATAGAAGGACGCCATAAGGGACATCGCTCATCAGTTGGCGTTTGACGGCGGCTTCCAGCGCATCGTGAAGTTGTTGTACGTCGGTAGGATTATCTTTCACGTTGGCATAATCCATCCAGTCACGGGTGTACCATCTCGTGAGTTTACGGTCTTCGCTATAGAAATAATGACCGGGGAGGAACGGCTCGTAATGAGTGGCGAAGCCTTCAAGTCCTTTTAACTCAGAAGATACCATCAAGTGTCCCTCGTCATCGTATCCGATGTAGAGCGGGATCACGCCGATCGGGTCACGGGCGATCAAGTAAACCCCTTTCTCCTCGTCATAGAGAGCGAAGGCGAAAATACCATTGAGATCCTCGATGAAATCAATCCCTTTCTTCTTGTATAAGGCGAGGATCACCTCGCAATCGGAGCCGGTTTGGAACTCGTAATCGCCTTTTAACCGTTCTCGTAATTCCTGATGGTTGTAGATCTCTCCGTTGACGCAGAGGATGAGTTTGCCGTCGGGGCTGACCAAAGGCTGCCCTCCGGAGGCAGGGTCTACGATGGAAAGGCGTTCATGGGCTAAGATAGCGGTTTTGCCTTGGTAGATACCACTCCAGTCCGGCCCCCGGTGACGGATTCGTTTACTCATTAATAACGCTTGTTTACGCAGGGCTTGCGCTCCGTCGTGTATATTGAATATCGCTGTTATACCACACATGATAATTGAAAATTGAGAGTTGAAAATTAGTTGGTTTGTAAGAAACGGTCGATGGATCGGGCGACATTACGGCCGGAGGCCATCGCTTTTACGACTAAGCTCGCTCCGCTGACAGCGTCTCCGCAGGCAAATAGGTTGCTGTTGGCGGTATATCCGGCGTTGTCTACGGCGATGTTATCGCGGTTGTCGGTAGCCAATCGCAGTTCTTTGATCAATCCTTCTTGTTCCGGATGCAGAAAGCCCATGGCGAGGAAAACCAGATCGGCCTCGATGATCTCTTTCTTGCCGGTCAGCCTCATCTGCGGACGGCCTCCGTCTGGGGAGGGAACCCATTCGACTTCTTCTACCTCAACCCCTATCAGGTTGTTTTTCTCTCCGATAAAACGTTTAGAGGCTAGGTTCCACCGGCGGATACAACCTTCCTCATGGCTGCTGCTGGTTTTCAGTACTTGCGGATACATGGGCCAAGGTGTCGCCGGATTCTGTCCGACGGGTGGCTGGGGCATGATCTCGATCTGGGTGACACAGGCCGCCCCATGACGGTTCGCTGTCCCTACACAATCGCTACCCGTATCACCTCCGCCAATCACTAAGACTTTCTTGCCTTTGCAATTGATCTGGCTTTTGGGCGGGATCGGGATGCCTTCTAAGATCCGGTTCTGCTGGCTTAATAACTCCAAGGCGAAATGTACGCCTCTTAAATGACGTCCCTCGATAGATAGATCCCGGGGAACCTCGGCGCCGATCGCTACGCAAACAGCGTCGAAATCTTTCACTACATCTTTCGCTAATATCTCTTTGCCGACCATCGTGTTTACACGGAAAAGAATCCCTTCTTGCTCCATGATACGGATACGGCGATCGATAATGTGCTTGCCTAGCTTGAAATTGGGGATGCCGAAGCGTAGCAAGCCGCCCGGTAACTCATCTTTCTCGAATACGGTGACTTCATATCCTTTTCGGTTCAATTGGTTCGCTACGGTCAATCCGGCGGGACCGCTACCGATCACGGCTACCTTTTTCCCGTTGCGTACCGGTTGGATAGGCTGTACGTATCCTTCCCGGAAAGCGGCTTCCACGATAGCCGCCTCGTTCTCACGGATCGTGACAGGTTCGTCGCAGCTAAGTTTCAGTACGCAGCTTTTCTCGCAGAGGGCGGGGCAGACACGTCCCGTGAACTCCGGGAAGTCGTCGGTCTGCTCCAATACGTGATATGCCTCTTTGTAACGGCCTTTGTATAACAAATCTTGCCATTCGGGTTGCTTGTTACCCAGCGGGCAGGCCCAGTGGCAGAAGGGTACGCCACAATCCATGCAGCGGGAGGCCTGCGTACGGCGGTCGCCGCTGTTCAAGGTCTGTTCTACCTCGCTGAAATCATCTATACGTTCGTGGACGGGACGATAGCCCGCCTCTTGTCTATGTATCGTTAGAAATGCTCTTGGGTTTCCCATAGTTCTCTTGTTTTTGTGTAAATATTTAGTAGTCTTTCTGCATCTCCGCGATCTTGCGTTGGAGTTTGCGCATCTGTTCCTCTTGGAGTACTTTCTTGTATTCGATCGGGACGATCTGGATGAACTCATCCACGTACTTGTTCCAGTTATCGAGCATTAATCCGGCCAGATGGCTGCCGGTATGATGATAATGCTTGCGGATCAATTCATGAAGTTCCTTCCGTGAGGTGCTATCCTCGATCAAGGAAAGCTCTACCATTTCCATGTTGCAATAATAATCGAAATCACCATTCTTGTTCCATACGTAAGCGACACCGCCACTCATTCCGGCGGCGAAGTTCCGGCCTGTATTGCCTAAGACGACAACCCGGCCTCCGGTCATGTACTCGCAACAATGGTCGCCTACACCTTCCACGACAGCGATCGCCCCGGAGTTTCGCACGCAGAAACGCTCTCCGACCCGGCCGTTGATATAAACCTCACCGCTGGTAGCTCCATATAATAAGGTATTACCGGCTATCGTATTGTCTTCCGCTATAAAGGTGGAGCGTACCGGAGGCATTAAACTGATGTGTCCGCCACTCAATCCTTTTCCGAGATAGTCGTTCGCCTCGCCTTCCAACCGGAAATGTACGCCGTGAGCCAGAAAGGCTCCGAAGCTCTGGCCCGCCTCCCCCTTGAACTTGATATGCAGGGTGTTCTCCGGTAACCCGATGTTCCCGTACCGCTTGGCGATCTCGCCGGAAAGCATGGCTCCTACGGAACGATCGGTGTTGGCTATCGCGTAATCCAACGATACTTCCTGTCCGGATTCGATGGCGGCCTTTGCGTGACGGATTATATCCACATCTTTCACGTTGTCGATCGCATGGAGTTGACGGGTGACATGATGGATGGCCTGCGTGGCGGCTTGTTCCGGTAGATGGATCAAGCGGCTGAGATCCAATAGGTCATGTTTCTCGATATGATCGGAAGGTTTACGCATGAGTAAGTCCGTACGGCCAATGATATCGTCTAGTTTCGTATAGCCTAGCTCTGCCAGATATTCCCGAACTTCACGGGCGAGGAAGGTGAAGAAATTCACCAAATATTCGTGTCGGCCATGAAAGCGTTTACGTAATTCCTCATCTTGGGTAGCGACACCTACCGGACACGTGTTCATATGGCATTTACGCATCATCACACAACCTAAAACGATCAAGGCGGAGGTGGCGAATCCAAACTCCTCGGCACCCAGCATCGCCATCAATACGATATCCCGTCCGGTTTTCAATTGTCCGTCTGTTTGCAAGCGGACTTGTCCCCGGAGGCCGTTCATCACTAGTGTCTGTTGAGTCTCGGATAGACCTAGCTCGGGTGGGATTCCGGCGTAACGGATAGAGCTTATCGGGGAAGCCCCCGTTCCTCCTTCCGCCCCGGAGATCACGATCCGGTCCGCTTTAGCTTTGGCTACGCCGGCGGCGATAGTTCCCACGCCACTCTCGGATACGAGTTTCACACTGATCTCGGCTTGAGGGTTCACATTTTTCAGATCGAAGATCAATTGCGCCAAGTCCTCGATTGAGTAAATATCGTGGTGAGGTGGGGGAGAGATCAGAGAGATTCCCGGGATCGAGTGACGGGTTTTGGCTATGATATCGTTCACTTTATAGCCGGGGAGCTGCCCTCCTTCGCCCGGTTTCGCTCCTTGGGCGACCTTGATCTGGATCTCGTCGGCGTTTACCAGATATTCCGTGGTCACGCCAAAGCGTCCGGAGGCCACTTGCTTGATGGCGGAGCGGAGCGATAACCCGTCCTCACGGGGGACGAAACGGGCCGAGTCCTCACCACCCTCGCCCGTGTTACTGCGTCCGTGTATCTTGTTCATGGCCATAGCCATCGTCTCGTGCGCTTCCCGGCTGATAGAACCGAAGCTCATCGCTCCCGTGACAAAGCGACGCATGATCGCTTCTTCCGGCTCTACCTGCTCCAAGGGGATCGGGGTGCGTCGCTTGAATGTCAGGAAGTCACGCAAGAAGATCGGGCTTTCCTTCTCATCGACCGTATGGGAATATTCCTTGAATTTCTTGTAGCTCCCCAAGCGGGTAGCCAGTTGAAGCATGGAAATGGTGTCCGGGTTCCAAGCGTGCTTCTCGCCATCCTTGCGGAAGGAATAAATGCCTTTATGTTCCAATAAGGAATCCGTGGGTTGGGAGAATGCGTCGTTATGCATGGCGATCGCGTCTGCCGCTATCTCTTCCAAGCGGATACCACCGATGTTGCTGGTGGTTCCCCCGAAGTAAGTATCTGCCAGATCCTGGCTTAGGCCGATCGCCTCGAAAAGCTTCGCTCCCCGGTAACTGCGGATCGTGCTGATCCCCATCTTGCTCATCACCTTGAATAAACCCTTGCAAATGGCTTTTACGTAATTCTTCTCGGCAGTCTCGTAATTCAATTGTATCTCTTGCCTGTCTACCAGATCATCCAAGATAGCGAAAGCCATATAAGGGTTGATGGCACTGGCCCCGTAGCTTAGTAAGAGGGCGGCGTGCATTACCTCACGCATCTCGCCGGTTTCCACTACCAGCGCTGTTTGCACCCTTTTCTGCACGGAGATCAGATGGTGATGCACGGCGCTTACCGCTAACAGGGAGGGAATCACCGCTTTTTTCTCATCTACGTTTCTGTCGCTTAAAATGATGTAGTTAACGCCGTCGGTGACGGATTGCTCCGCTTGTTTACATAATTCGTCCAAGGCAGCTTTCAGTCCTGCGCATCCTTTCTCTGCGTCAAACAAAGTGGGAAGCTTGACACTTTTAAAGCCCTTATACCGGATGTTACACAGGAGATCCAATTGCGTATTGGTCAAGATCGGATGGTTCAGCCGAACCATTTTACAGTGGCTCTCGGTTGGAACTAAGATATTGCTTCCCACGGCCCCGATATACTCGGTCAGGCTCATGACGAGTTCCTCGCGGATCGGGTCGATCGGCGGGTTGGTTACTTGGGCGAATTGTTGGCGGAAATAATTATAGAGGATTTGCGGACGGGCGGATAATATGGCCAGTGGCGTATCGTTGCCCATGGAGCCGACCGGTTCCGCCCCTCCCGTGCACATCGGTACGATGATACGTTCGATATCCTCACGGCTGTATCCGAACGTACGCAGTAGCTTGTCGTATCCCTCTACCTTATGAGGGATCTTACGGCCGGATTTCAACTCGTCCAATTCCACCCGGTTTTTCTCCAGCCAAGTACGGTAGGGCTGGGCGTTCGCCAGTTGTTCCTTCAGCTCGCTATCGTAATAAATCTCGCCTTTCTCGGTATCGATGAGTAAGATCTTTCCGGGTTGCAGACGGCCTTTTTCCTTGATCTCGTTAGGCTCGAAATCCATGACGCCGACTTCGGAGGCCACGACCATCATGTCATGTTTCGTGATCAGGTAACGGGCGGGGCGGAGACCGTTACGGTCTAGCATGCCTCCGGCGTAGCGTCCGTCGCTAAAGAGCAGGGCGGCAGGCCCGTCCCACGGTTCCATCAAGATGGAGTGATATTCGTAGAAAGCCTTTAGGTCTTCGGAGATCGGGTTCTTCCCGTTGAAACTCTCCGGTACCAGCATCGCCATGGCATGCGGCAGGCTCATCCCGGAGGCCACGAAGAATTCCAATACGTTATCCAGTGAGGCACTGTCACTCATGCCCGGCTGGATGATCGGGCGTATATCGTTGATATCCGGGATTCTGGGGGAGGAGAGTACGCTCTCCCTGGCCTCCATCCATCCCCGGTTGCCTCGTATCGTGTTGATTTCCCCGTTATGTGCCAGTAGGCGGAAAGGTTGCGCCAGACTCCAAGTGGGGAAGGTGTTGGTACTGAAGCGTGAATGTACCAATGCCAGTCCGCTAGTGAAATAAGGTTGCGTCAGGTCCGGAAAGTAATGGCGTAGCTGCATGGATTCCAGCATGCCTTTGTAAACGATGTTTTTGGTGGAAAGAGACGCTATATAGAAATCATCCTTGGCCGGAAGGTCGGTGGCCGATACCCTTTTCTCGACCCGCTTACGTATGAGGTATAGCTTTAGTTCCAGCTCTTGCTGATCGTTGCAGCCGATGATGAATATCTGCTTGATATCTGGTTCGGTCGCTTGTGCGTCCTTTCCCAGGATTTCCGTATGAACGGGAACTTTGCGTAAGTGCATCAAGGTTAATCCCTCTTTCTCGATCTCTTCGATGAGGATACTGAGGATGCTTGCTTGCTGTTCCTCATCTTTTGGAAGGAAGATTAGTCCGGTGCCATATTTGCCTTTCTCTGGAACCGGAATTCCTTGCAGGAGGATGAACTCATGCGGGATCTGTAATAAGATTCCCGCTCCGTCACCCGATGGCGGCGAATCTCCTTCAGCGCCTCGATGCCTCATGTTCTCTAATACTTTAAGAGCTGATTCGATGATGTCGTGCGATTTCTCGCCGTGGATATTTACTAACATTCCTACTCCACAAGCGTCATGTTCATAAGACGGGTCGTATAATCCTTGTCTGCTGTTAAAATGATTCTTGTTTGTTTTCATTTGCTGACCTTATGTTTGTGTATAAATAATTATTGCGTCAATTTGTTTTACAAATATAGGCATTAATGACATAATGTGATTGGTTGCCGGGGCGAAAGAGCGGGAAAAAGATAAGAATATCTTGTCTGATGTTTCTATTTGTAATAATTTACTGGGTTTATTCTTTTTATTTGAAAGGTATTTGGTTTGTGGATTTACTAAATGAAAGATGAGCTAAAAAAGAAGCACCGTCACGTTTTGCGACAGTGCTTTCTATCTGTTTTATCTATTGGGATATTCTCGGATGAAATAGCGGGCTAGGAACTTCCAATTCTCTTGTATGATCGCCTTGCCACGTTCTGGGCTGATAAGGCTTTTCGTTTGCGCGTCGGCCAGCATGCCTCGCTTTACCAGCTCAGGCAGGAAGTAAACGCTGCAATGTTTCACGATGAAGAAAGAGAGCGCTTGCTTGGCGGCACGGTTAGCGTCGTAGAAGGGATTGTTCTCATCCTTGATCAGCTCCACGTCTCGGGTGATGACTTGGGCGCCTTCCTCGGGCGTGGCGTAGATCGCCAGTTTCTTGCCTTGCCAGTCTTCGGGAAGATGGAAGTTCTCGGCGGGGATAAGGCCGGAAGTCTCCGTGATAAATGTTTGTGCATCTTCGGTCTTGTCGAAATAGAGAAGCAGTTTGTCACCTGCGGCTTTGCGGAAAGTCTCGTATTGTTGGCGGTTTTCCTCCAGCATATCGTCGGGCAGGGTGGCTACAGACTCGTCGGCGGTGTTCTGAAATACCGCATGGTCGGGATGCTCGGCGGGCAATATCTTTGCCAGCCATTGCGGGGAGGTCAGACCTAGCAAGGAGGTCTTGCTGGTGTAGGCCATCATGCCGTGGCTGTTGACGAGCAGGTTGTTAAGCTGCTCTTGGTTGAGGTCGGGCTGCTCCTTCCAGCGGTCGTGGGCGAAGTCGCTCAGTTCCCGGGCCGACTCAGGCAGGATATAGGATTCGTAATGGAACCATTGCAATAGACGGTCGTAATCCTCTTGCCGCTCGTAGCGGGTATCAAGGGCGAAAAGCTTGGCCATGCGGGTATTCTCCGGCGCCGTGGTCCACTCTTTGCAGAACAGGTCGTAGATAAGCATGCCGGTGGATTCGTTGGCAGGGTTGTCCGGACTGACGAAAGTGCCTTTACGATAGCCGTGATACTGCTGGGTATAATGCCAAAGGAGGAAACGCACGTCCTCAAGGTTCACCTCATCGTCGTAATAATGATCGTCCGGAGTGTAGAAGGGGAGGTATTTGCCGTATAGCTCCTTATGGGTAAGGATGAAGGCACGCCAAAGCCCCATGCCGGAGATCACGTCCTCGAAGTAGGCGGCCATGCGGATACAGATCTGCTTTGTTTCCTCGCCCTCGAAGGAGTTTACCAACTCGGTCTTCTCCATGATATCGTAGATACGGTTCGCTATTCCGGTATAATAGGAATCCACGGGAGTGCTTTGTTTATAGGGATGCAACTGCAACCAGTCTTTCGGGAAAATTTTAATGTTCTTCATGTTATTAAATGTCTTTATGCATTCAGGAGTGCAAATGTAGTAAAAATACGTTAGCTATGTCAAACGATAAGGAAAAGTTGCGGTCTTAAAAATGTAACATTTGTTGTCTTTATTGTTATCGGATCTAAACATCTTTGAAATACCGCCCCCGTACTTTTGCGTCGAAATCAAAGATGAAATAATAAGTAGTAAGATAATGGGAAAGAGTTTAAGGGGCAAAAGATTGAAAAGGTTAGGGCTTTTCTGGGTGGGAGTTTTCCTGTCATTCTCTCTATGGGCACAAACAGGGGTTATCTGCGGGACGGTTACGGACGCAAAGATGAAAGAACCGTTGATCGGCGCCTCGGTCGTGATCGAGGGGACTACGGTTGGCGCTATCACGGATATAGACGGTAATTTCCGTATCGAGAACGTGAGACCAGGTACTTATACGGTAGTCGCCTCTTACGTGTCGTACCAAACGCAAACGGTAAAGGATGTTCCGGTAGTCGTACGCCAAGAGGCGGTGTTGAATATCGAGCTTTCCGACGCTAACCTCCAATTACAGAATGTGGTCGTAGTGGCCCAACGGAAATTGGGAACCGAGATGGCCGTATTAAATACCGTACGCAAGAGCCTTCCGGTCGTGAATGGTATCTCCGCCCAGCAAATCAGTAAAACACAGGATAGCGATGCCGCCGAGGTACTACGCCGTATCCCGGGAATCACCATCGTGGACGACCGTTTCATCGTGGTCCGGGGTCTGGCGCAACGTTATAATAATGTATGGCTGAACAATGCCACGACCCCTTCCAGCGAGACGGACAGCCGTGCCTTCTCGTTCGATGTGCTTCCTTCTTCCTTGATCGATAACATGATGATCTACAAGAGTCCCTCGGCCGAGCTTCCGGCGGATTTCTCCGGCGGTTTCGTGCGGGTGATGACCAAGAATATCCCGGACGGTAATACGCTCAACGTCTCCTATCAAGTCGGGTTTAATACAAACTCCGCTTTCCGAGATTTCCAACTGACGAAAGGTTCCGCCTTGGATTATCTGGGCTTTGGCGCTGGCTCCCGAATGTTACCCTCGAACGCCCCATCTCATTTGAACGACATATCGGCAGCGGATGCGGCGGCGTTTACGAAGCGGGTGAATACGGGATGGAACGTGTGTCATTTCACGGCGATGCCGGAACAGAAACTGACGTTCACGATGAATCGTACCTTTGATATCGGTGACATGAAGATCGGTAATATCACCAGTGTGAACTATAGCACGGGCTATGATTATTACGAGATGAAAAACAACAACTACCTCTCGTACGACATGGCCAAGGATCAATCCTCATACCGTTACCGCTACGATGATGTACAATATAAGAATACGACAAAACTAGGAGCCTTGTTCAACTGGTCGTTGATGAAGGGAACGAGCAAATATGAGTTCAGGAATTTCTTCAACCAGCGTGGAACCTCTTCCTTATCGCAACGAGAGGGAACGGATTTCTACTCCGACCAAAATATCCGGAAATGGGAATCCCTTTATACCGGACGCACTACCTATTCCGGCCAGCTAAGCGGGGAGCATAAATTGAGAGAAGATATGAATAAACTGGATTGGACGTTAGGTTATGCTTTCGCCGCTTACAAGGAACCGGATCGCAAGGTGGTAAAATCTTTGGAGAGTACGACGGATGGTGATTCTCGTTATTACGTGTCCGACCCGACTCGTTATTATCAAGACTTGAAAGATAACAGCGCTTCCACCGCCTTGAATTACGAGCATAAGTTCGCCGTTTCGGAGATGTTTACCCCTGTCTTGAACACGGGGGTATATGGAGAGTTTAAGAAACGTAACTTTGATGCCCGTCGTTTTGTCTATAATATGCTGGGAAGTGGTTATGACCGTTTTGCCGAATGGGACTACAGCTCGGTCTTCTCGGACGCAAATATATCGACCGATCGTATCTATATGAAAGAGAGTACGAACAAGAGCGACTCTTATACTTCCGATAATCTGCTGGGTGCCGCTTACGTAGCCGCTAAACTGAACTGGGGAGAGAGGCTGAATGCGAACGTAGGTGTGCGTATGGAGTACTATCAATTGAAATTAGATGGTTATGAGTCGGACGGTATAAAACCGGTGCATCTGGATCAGAACGCTACGGATTTCTTTCCTTCCGTCAACATCGCTTATAATTTGAATGAGAAGCACCAAGTACGCTTGGCTTATGGACGTTCCGTGAATAGGGCGGAGTTCCGGGAGATCGTACCTTACGTATATTATGATTTCGCCTTAGATGCGAATATCACGGGTAACGTAAACTTGAAGAACGCTTATGCGAATAATATGGATCTGCGTTATGAATTTTACCCGGCTCCGGGTGAGACGGTGACGATCGGCGGTTTCTACAAACGGTTCGATAATCCGATCGAGCAAACCTATATGGAAGCGGGTTCCGGATTGCAGTACACATACCACAACGCCGATCATGCGAATGCTTTCGGCGTGGAGCTGGATATCAAGAAGAATCTGGACTTTATCGGTCTGAAAGGCTTGAGCTTCGTATTCAACGGGGCTTATATCCATAGTAGGGTGTATTTCGCCGAGGGCTCTTTCGAGCGGGATCGTGCGATGCAGGGGCAATCCCCTTACTTGATCAATACGGGCTTATTCTATCAGAATGACAACGCAGGAATCTCAGCCTCCGCCTTGTATAACCGGATTGGCAAGCGTATTGAGACGGTAGGCGTACCGAAGCAGAACCCGAACGATGATATTCCCGATATCTATGAGATGCCCCGTAACTCCTTGGACTTGAGTTTCTCGAAGAAGATCGGTAAATACGTGGAGGTCAAGGGAGGCGTAAAAGATCTATTGAACTCAAAAGTAGAATATAAACAATTCCTAGAATTAACAGAGGCTTCCGGAGAGAAACGGGAGGTCGAGCAATTAATCCGTAGCTATCGTCCGGGTGTGACCGTGAATCTAGGTGTAGCCGTGAAGTTTTAATTTGAATTCACTCATATAAACTAAATTCGTTTACTTATGAACAAGTTATTATTAAAAGGTGTGGCCGCCGCTTTCTGTATGGCCACGATGTTTGGAACAACCGCTTGTGGCGACGATGATGATCTCGTAAATGTAGAGCCGCCTGTAGAGGAAACTCAAGATGTTATATTGGAAGGTGAGATTACCTCGGATATGACCTTGAAGGCTGCTGATAACAACCTGTTGAGAGGTTTCGTATATGTGACGGATGGCGTGACCTTGACGATCGAGCCGGGAACGGTAATCAAGGGGGAGAAATCGTCTAAAGGCTCCTTGATCGTCGAGCGTGGCGGAAAGCTCATCGCCGAGGGTACGGCGGAGAAACCGATCGTGTTCACTTCCGACCAACCGAAAGCTTCTCGTACCTATGGTGATTGGGGTGGCTTGATTCTTTGTGGCAAGTCTATCGTGAATAATACGGCTGGCGAGGCTCAGATAGAGGGCGGTCCTCGTTCTTACTACGGTGGAAAGGATCCGGAAGATAACTCCGGTATCGTGAAATATGTCCGTATCGAGTTCGCCGGTTATCCATTGGAGCCAAATAAGGAGATCAATGGTTTGACTTGCGGTGGTGTTGGCCGTGGCACTACGATCGAATACGTGCAGGTCTCTTTCTGTGGCGACGACTCATTCGAGTGGTTTGGCGGTACGGTAAACGCAAAACACCTGATTGCTTACAAAGGTTGGGATGATGAGTTTGATACGGACTATGGATTCCAAGGTAAATTGCAGTTCTTGTTAGGCGTTCGCGACCCGAAGCACGCTGATACGTCCAAGTCCAATGGCTTCGAGTCTGATAACGACGCTGATGGTTCCAATAATACTCCACTTACCACTCCGGTCTTTTCTAACGTGACCTTGATCGGTCCGTTCTATGGTGAATCAGCTGGTAAAACGGAAAATGATATCTTTTATGTTACGGAAGACGCGGCTAATGGCGCTAAGGGTGGATCATTCCAAGCCGCTATGCACATCCGCCGTAACTCTTCCTTGAATGTGTATAACTCGATTTTCGTGGGTTGGCCATACGGTTTGTATCTGCAAAACGCAAATGTGGGTGCGGTTGTTAAGAATGTGATCTTCGCCGGTATGTGGGAGAATTTCAAGGATAAAACTAGCCAAAATTACTTTCAGACAGCAGACTTGAGCAACCTTACTTACGCTTCCAGCAATGATATCATCGCTAAAGATGGTGACTATACATCGATCGTAGCGGATAAGATTGACGGAGCGGATTTCTCTGATACGGCTTTGAACGACGCTTTCTTCGAGAAGGTATCTTATAAGGGAGCTTTTGATGGCAAGAATGACTGGGCTGCTAACTGGACCAACTTCGATCCGAATAACACTGAATATTAATTTAGCTTGACTTTGAATAGGCTGTGAATTTGTTTGGGGCACTGAGGTATCCGGAAAGATCCCTCGGTGTCTTTTCGCATATAATTTAGATAAGAATGTATCATGAATAAAAAGCTATTGTTACTTTCCGCTTTTCTGGCGGGAGCCTCCTTGACCGTGCAGGCGCAAGACTTGGTATTGAGCGAGGGACAGTATTATACTGATGAGACACAAACCACCCCGTATACGGGCCGCTATACGGAATTCTATGAGGATGGCATGCTCAAGATGGAGCTGTACCTGAAGGATGGCCGTCCCGAGGGAACCTATGTGATCTATTATCCGGATGGCAAGATCGCCGAGGTGCGTTCCTACTATCACGGGATCTTCCATGGTGAATGGCGCACGTATAGCGATAACGGCCAGCTGATCGGCCTGGCTTCTTATAAGGAAGGGCAAAAGGACGGCCCTTGGCGTATCTGGAGCGATAAGGGAAATTTGTTGTATGAGATGTTCTATACGGCAGGGAAGAAATCTGGTGTCTGGCGTAGCTGGGATGAGGAGGGGAATCTGCTTTCCGAGGAGAATCAATAGGAATAATTGCCGTTTACATACCGTTGTAACGACATTTACCTCTAATGGTAAATGTTTTTTCCTCTAGAGGTAAATGTCGTTACATCAGTATGTAAACAGTTTTACCTCTAGGTGAAAATACTTTTACTTCTTGATGAAAATATTGGTAAATGTAATTGAGTGGAAATCAGCATGCTTACTCCTCATCCTCTTCTCCAAAGTCGAACTCGAAATCGAATCCGTCATCCATGAATTCCGGCTCAGTGAATTGCTCCAGTTCACGACGGTCTTTCTTGGTAGGACGTCCGAGACCTTTCGCACGGTTCACGAAACCGGAGATACGGTTCATCTCCAGAATCTCATACTGATCCGGGGTTGTCACGTTCTCCAAGTAATTCGGGACGAGCTTCGCGCCCACACGATTCTCGATCAATCCGATTACCTTAAAAGAGAAGGTGATCGGCGGTTTACGCACTTGGATCACATCGCCAACCTTGATCATGCGGGAAGGTTTGATCGTTACTCCACCTATCATGATACGCCCTTTCTTGCAAGCTTCCGCGGCTATCGTGCGGGTCTTAAAGATACGGGTCGCCCACATCCATTTATCGATACGTACCTCGTTCATATCTGTATTCTCAGTCTCTTTTATTTATTATTAAATTGATTCATCGTAATCTGGATGCCGGCGAGGCAGAAGCTCTTGATGATCTCTGTCGCACGATCCAATATCTCTGGCATCAATTGCAATTCCTCCGGGGGAAATTTCCCTAGCACGTAATCGATCTGTCCGCCCCGTGGGAAATCACTGCCTATGCCGAAACGAAGACGGGAATATTCCTGCGTATTCAATAACTGGGCGATATTCTTCAACCCGTTATGCCCGGCGTCGCTACCCTTTGGTTTCAGACGTAAGGTTCCGAATGGCAATGCCAGATCATCTACGACAATCAATAGATTTTCCACGGGAATGTTCTCTTTTTGCAACCAGTACCGAACGGCGTTGCCGCTGAGGTTCATAAAGGTATTCGGCTTTAGCACGATCAAGTCACAGTTTTTCACCCGTATGCGTGCGATTGCCCCGTATCGCTCCTCAGTGAAATTGCCTCCTACGCTCTCTACCAAATGGTTGACAACCCGGAAACCTATATTATGACGGGTTCCCCAATATTCGGAACCGATATTACCAAGTCCTGTTATCAAATATTTCATTATCCTCGAATCTATAAAAGAAAGGGGAAGAACATTCTATGAATATCCTCCCCTTCATGTATTGTAATAATGTTTTTACCTCAGATTATCCTTTAGCCTGAGCACCACGAGCGGCACGAGTCAATTGAACGGCGCAAACAACAGCGTTTTTAGCGTTCATCAATTCAAGACCTTCGAAGTGCAAAGCACCTACCTGCATAGTCTTACCTAAGCCAAGGTGATCCACATTAATCGTCAACTTTTCAGGGATTTGATCGTATATAGCTTTCACTTTCAGTTTTCTCATTTGAAGAGACAACTTACCACCGGCTTTAACACCTTCTGCGTGACCTTCCAAAACAACCGGAACTTCCATTACTACGGCTTTGTCCTTAGATACTTCCAAGAAGTCCATGTGAAGGATCTCGTCAGTTACAGGTTGGAACTGCATGTCCTTAACGATTGCCATCGTCTTGTTACCGTCAATGCTTAACTCAACAACGAAAATCTCCGGAGTGTAAACCAACTTACGAACGGCTTCTTTTGTAACCGTGAAGTGAGTTACTTTTTCGCCACCGTATAATACAGCGGGAATTTCATTGTTCTTACGCATTGCCTTCAAGGCTCTTTTCTGATCAGCGGAACGAGCGACGATCTCTCTTCCTTTTCCTTCTAACTCAAATGTCTTCATTTTCTTTAATTTTTGTGTTACTCAAAATTAGTTATTTTGCTTCCTAATTTCCCATCACACGGTACGGGGCTAAAAAGCGGTGCAAAGATACGATTTTTGTTTGATGTGACAAATATTTCGCATGTTATTTGTCGGATTATCGATCTAGCTTCACTAATTTCGTGGTTCGCATGATCCAACGGACAAGGCCGTGGGGGAGGAGCATTACGAGGGGTGTGCATATTTTGTTGAAGAGACCCGGTAATAGGGAAGCCCGGTGGTGAAACAAGGCATTAATCCCTTTTTTAGCCAGTTTTTCCGGACGCATCATGATACCTAGGCGGATCGCTAAGGTCTTTAAGTTGTCGCTTAGGTTATATAAATTCGTGGCGACGGCGCCGGGACAAAGTACGGTTACGCTTACTCCATAATCCAGTAACTCTGAACGCAAGCCCCGGGAAAAACTTTTCAAGTATCGCTTGGTGGAAGCGTACAGCGTAATTCCCGGATAAGGTAGCCAACAAGATAGGGATGACATATTGAGGATATATCCATGACGCCGTTTCTTCATCTCTTGCCCAAAATAATAACAGAGCTGGGTAGGAGTAGTCACGTGGAGGTAGAGCATTTTCTCGACGATGTTGGCCTTAGCTTGTAAGGTCTCGCAGAAAAAAAACATACCGGCGTTATTGACCAATACCTCTATTGGGATGTTTTTCTCTTGGCAAGTATCATATAGCTCCTTGGCCGCCCCGGGGATCGCCAAATCACGATAAAGCGGCAAAACTTCTATACCATATTTCTCGGAGAGAAACTCACCTTTCTCCCGGATCGCCTGCTCCTCATTGCTGACGATCACTAACTGATAGCCTAGTGAGGCTAGTTCCTCGGCATAGGCGAGACCTATTCCGGAACTGGCCCCCGTGACTAAAGCCCATTTCTTTTCCATTATTTATATTCAAGCCTTTTGATTTCACGTACGATACATTCCGGAAGACCTTTCACGTTCTTATGACAGACCATATCCTCGCTATACATACGGGCGATACAATAGTTACTATGCCCACAATCGCAACGGGCGTGCTCGTCTTCTTTCATACGGTTGACGAAGCCCGGCTCGTTCACCAAGGCACGTGCCATGGCCACAAACTCGAACCCGTCGTTCAGTACCTCCTCGATCTTGTCTCTGGAGACCAATCCTCCTACGTAAATAAGAGGTAAATGTAAGGCTTTGCGGAATTTCAACGCATCTTCAAGGAAGTAAGCCTCCTTAAACGGTTCCGAGGGAATCATATATTTACCCACCATGCGGATTCCAATCGGTAGATAGCCGCGAGGCATATAATACGCCATCGTACGGATCGGCATTTCTCCCCGCATTACATACATGGGGGCACGGCTCACGAATCCGCCGCTTAGTACTAAGGCATGCGCTCCGCATTGGTCTTGGAGTGTACGGGCTACTTCTAGGCATTCGTCTATTTCAAGTCCTCCCTTGAACCCGTCCCGCATATTGGTCTTTACGGTTACGGCCATGTCGGAACCAGCTGCTTTCATCACCTCTTCCATACACATTCTCATGAAGCGCATACGGTTCTCAAGGCTTCCTCCATATTCGTCTTTCCGGTGGTTGGTATACGGGGAAAGGAATTGGCTGATCAGATAACCATGCCCGGCATGGATCTCGACAGCGTCCATACCTGCCTCACGTGCCAATCGTACGGCCTCACCGTAGGCACGAGCCATGGAAGCGATCTCGGATTGTCTCATACCTCGTACGATCGTGGGAGAGTAGAGGTTGAAACCGCTGGACGCTGAAATAGGCGTGCATCCGCAAATCCGCTTATGCGACATATTACCACAATGGCCTAACTGGATGGAAGCGGCGGCTCCCTCTTTATGGATAGCGTCGGTGAGCTTGCGGAGGCCGGGAATAATATCCGGACGCATCCACAGCTGACGCTCGAACGACAAGCCGCTTTGCGTCACGGCGGCATAAGCTATGTTCGTCATGCCGATCCCTCCGGCGGCTACGGATGTGTGATAGTTGAATAACTGCTCCGAGGGAGCGTTTCCCGGGCACATACTCTCGAATGCGGCGGCCCGGATCGTGCGGTTCCTAAGTGTTAGCGGACCGATCTTACCGGGTGTAAACAGGATTGATTTGTCCATATCAATAGATTAATATGATTGTTTCGATAAATTAGGTTAGATGGTTTTCTCTATGTTCCAGACGAAGGCCCGAAGCCCTTGCGCTTCCGTTTCCTTGTCTAAGTTGTGTAGGATTTCCAGAAAATGATCGACCTTCTCGTCTTCTACCATCGTAAGGATAGCTGAGTTCAAGGTAGGCCAAGCGTGATTGCCGTAATGTGGCTCGCCTGTTTTGCTTCCCCGTCCTTGCACGACATCCCAATAGGTAAAACCTTTAAGGTTATTACGGTCCATGATACTGACGATAGCTTCGTAATACGCTTGATTGAAAGATATAAATATCGCTTTCATATATTCGTTTTTTATGAGATTACGTATCCGGAAGGGAGCTTTTCTTACGATGGGCATTCAAGCCTGCTTATAATGGGCATCGTAAGCATCTTATACTGGGCATTGTTACAACCTTACAATGCCCAGCGTAGTTTGCCTATATCCGACCCCCTTCCGATACGCAAAGTTAATTAATTATTTCGTAACGCTTTCCTTATTTTTCGACGTCTTCGTTTTACGCCATTGGCGGCGAATACGGCATAGACCGTCGGAACAATAATCAAGGTAATCAAGGTGGATACGGAAAGACCCCAAGCCACGGTCATACCCATCGAGCGCCACATCTCGGAACCTTCGCCGGTTCCCACCGCCATCGGGATCATACCCAAAACGGTCGTCAACGTTGTCATCAATACCGGGCGAAGACGGGATTTTCCGGCAGTCACTACCGATGTGATAATACCCATGCCACGTTCCCGACATAAGATCGTATAGTCGATCAGCACGATACCGTTTTTAACCACGATACCCATCAACATGATCACGCCGATCAAAGCCATAACGCCCAATGGTGTCTGCGTGACCGCCAATCCCAATACGATACCTGTAAAGGCGAACGGGATAGAGAACATGATCACGAACGGGTCTACCAACGACTCGAACTGGGCAGCCATCACGATGAATACCAAGATGATGATCAATACCATCAAAATGCCCAAATCGGTAAATGTATCCTGCTGATCTTCGAATGTTCCACCCAACTGCCAACTTACGTCGGATGGGATATCCATTTGTTTCAACTCGTTCCGGGCGGCGGCAACCAAGTCGCTCAATGCCGCTCCCTTACCCGCTACGGCAGATACGGTGATCACACGCTCACGGTCTTTACGCTCGATGGTCGGGGGAGTCATACGTTCCACTACCTTGCCTAAATCACGGATGCGGATGCCTTTGCCCTCATTGTTATAGATCAAAATATTCTCAAGATCCTCTACGGACTCACGGAACTCTGGGGCGTAACGTACCTTGATATCATACTCATCTCCATCCTCACGATATTTTGAAGCGGTGGAACCATTTACACGGTTTCGGAGATACATGGAGGCGGTTGTTACGTTCAACCCGTTGATGGCCAGTTTCTCCCGGTCGAAGTCGATCTGGTATTCCGGGATATAATCCTCACGGCTGATATTTACTTGCGAGCATCCTTTTACATTTCTCATACGACGGGCGATCTCATTCGCCACGGCATCCGTCTGGGCGAAATCAAAACCATAGATCTCGATGTTAACCGAGGTCTCTCCACCCATAGAACCTTCCTGCCCTCCGGCGAGTACCTCGAATTTCTTGATCTCGCTGTATTGGGCTAAGTCCTGCCGCATCAACTCGCAAATCTCGGTAAGACCTCTCTCACGGTCGCCCACGCTAGTTAGGTTTATATTGAACTCGATAATATGCGTACCGTTATTGCTTAGCTGGGCGAAGGTATTATCCGTATCCGCCGTACCTTCCGTGAAGTTACTGATTAGGATCTCCGGATATTTCTCACGGAACTTCTTGTCGATGTCGAGAGCTAACTCACGGGTAATATCCTGCCGTGTACCGATCGGCAACTCAATCGTTATGCCGATGCGTGCGTTATCTTGTGTCGGGAAAAATTCCGTCTTGATAACCGGGATCAGCATCATACTGCCGATGAAGATCAGCGTAGCGCCTACGATCACCGTTTTCCGGTGGCGTACGGCCCAGTTCAAGAAGCGTCCGTAACCGCGATCCAAAGCGTTCAATCCCTTTTCGATAGGCGTGAAGAACATCCGGTACAATTTACCCTTCTCCGGTTGCTGGCGTAATAACTGTGAGCAAAGCATCGGGGTCAATGTCAAGGCGCCTACCGTAGAAACGATCATGATGATACTAACGATCCATCCCAACTGCTTAAATAAGATACCCGCCATACCCGTAACCATCGTCAACGGCAAGAACACCGCTAACATCGTAAGGGTGGAGGCGATAACCGAGATAGCCACCTCGTTCGTGGCGTGTACAGCGGCCTGTTTCGGCTGGCTACCCCGCTCGATATGGGTCGTTACGTTCTCCAATACCACGATAGCGTCGTCCACCACCATACCGATAGCGATAGAAAGTGAGCTCAATGAGATAATGTTTAACGTATTGCCCGAGGCCAGCAAATAAGCGAAAGAAGCGATCAAGGAGATCGGGATGGTTAAGATAATGATAAACGTAGCCCTCCAGCGTCCCAAGAACACGAATACCACCAACATAACGATGATAAAGGTAATCATGATCGTCTCTTTCAAGCTATCGATCGTATTCAAGATATTCGTGGAAGTATCCATGATTACGTCCAGCTTCACGTCTGAGGGTAAGCTAGCCTGTATCTCCGGAAGTTTCTGGTGTACCTTCTTGGCGATGTTCACCGAGTTCGCTCCGGACTGTTTCTGTATGACGATCATACCACCTTTCGTGCCGTTGTTGAACGTTTCTTGCGCACGTTCCTCGATACTGTCCTCTACACGGGCCACGTCACGCAGATATACGTTCTTTCCGTTCTGGCTACCGATCACTAGGTCTAGCATCTGCTTAGCGTCCGTGAATTCTCCTTGAACACGCAAGGAGTAGGTATTAGAGCCGATATCTACACTACCTCCCGGTGTATTCCGGTTCTCTTGCGCGATGATGGTAGAGATACCTTCGATGGTCTGGCCGTAAGCCTCCAACTTGTACGGGTCGCAATACACTTGCAACTCACGGATCGGCGTACCGGAGATAGACACGGCACCCACGCCACTGATACGGGCCAATGGGTTGGATACCTTATCGTCCAAGATCTTGTAAAGAGCGTTCGTGCTCTCCTCTGCGGTTACGGAGAGGATCAAGATGGGAATATCGTCCGTACCGAACTTGAAGATGATCGGATTCTCTACGTCATCGGGTAGGGAAGACTCTACCATGTCCAGTTTGTCGCGGACATCGTTCGTGGCGACATCGATATCGATGCCATAATTAAATTCCAACGTTACGATCGATATATTCTCACGGGATTGCGACGTGATATGCTTCAAGTCGCTTACGCTATTCAACACGTTTTCCAAGGGCTTCGAAACGTTCATCTCGATATCCGAAGCGCTGGCGCCGGGATAGGCCGTCATCACCATGATGGTGTTCGTCTCTATCTCCGGAAGCAAGTCCACTGATAACCTGCTTAAGGAAAAAAGTCCGAAGATCACGATCGCCACAAATACAAGGGCGGTCGATACGGGCTTTCTTACCGCTGTTCCATATAAACTCATAGTCTGTTATTCGTTTTCGATTTCAACTTCCATACCGTTCGTCAGGCGGCTTTGCCCGGTGATAACCACTTGGTCGCCATCCTCCACTCCGGATATGATCTCATATTTATCACCCATACGGCGTCCTAGCTCCACCTTCTGGTAGGAGACCTTACCGTCTTTGCATACATAGATATACCGGTCGCCGGCACCTGATTGTTTTACGATAGAGCGATCCGGGGCCACCACGTGATCCATATGGCCGAAACTCATCGTCACTCGGGCGAACATACCCGGTCGCACTCGCTCATCCGAGTTGGCGATCTTGATCTCCACGGGGAACGTGCGGGTAGCGGGATCGATCGTCGGGTAAACTAAGTTGACTTTACCCTTGAAAACCTCGTCTCCGTACACATCCAGCCGGATATCTACCTCATGGCCTTTCTTCACTTTCGTAAAAAGACTCTCGGAGACATTCACCATTAATTTGACCGGACGGATTTCCTCCACTGTGTAGATTGGGTTTCCGCCGCTGTACATATCGCCGCTATCGTAGTTGCGGGCGGTTACGATTCCGCTGATCGGGCTTAGCAATTGGGTGTTCTCCTCCAAGTTTTTATACGTCTCTCGAGCCACTTCCAAGGAAGTCTTTTGGGCATCCCAAGCGGATTTGGAAGCACCGCCTACCTTATACAACTCGTCGATACGTTTGAACTCGATCTCTTGGTTATCCAATTGTATCTTCGCTTGCTTTAGGCTGGTAGCGTCCATCTTGGCTAATAACTGCCCGGCTTTTACATGGTCGCCTACCTCGGCGAAGATTTTCTCGATACGGAATGGGGTTTGGGGAGCGATATTATTTTTGATATTCGCTTCCACCGTAGCGGTAAATTCACTGAGTTGCTCCACGTCTTGAACAGAGACCGTCTCCACTTTCACCTTTACTTTCTCATTCTGTGTTTCCGTGGCTTCCTCACTCTTATTACCCGAGCAAGACATCAGCAGGGCCAATGTAGCTATCGGTATTACTTTCAGCATTTGACTTGTCTTCATATAATTGTTCCTAATTATTATCTATTAAACTTTCAATTTTTAATTTTCAATTCATCTGTTCGTTACCCAATACTTTCTCCAGATCCGCCTTCGCTACCATATAGTCGTAGATAGATTGGTTGAAGTTCAACCGGGCCTGCGTCAAGGCAAGTTCGGCATCGTTCATCTCCAGCCATGTACCGGCTCCGGTGTCATACCGTTTTTGCGAGATCATATATCCCCGTTCCGCTTGCTCGACTCCCTTTTGGGCGGCGTCGAACTTCTTGATACAGGTATTCATATTATCTATGTACTGTTTAACGGCCAACTGCAAATTGCGCTTGGTATCGTCCCGTTGCAGGTTTAATTGGTCGATGGAGACTTTCGTCTGCTTTACCTTATAAAATTTACTACCTCCGGAGAAGATAGGAACCGATAACGTGATACCGATCATCGAATAGGGGTTCCATCTGTAATTCTTGAACTTGAAGTCATTGTTCATGGCGCTCCATTGATATAGACCGGTCAGCGACAAGGTCGGCAGATAATCGAATTTCTGCATGACCAGCGTCTTTTTCAGCTGTTCCGCCTGAAGGTCTAATTGTTTCAAGTCCGTATTCTCGGATAAGGTTGTATCCGTGGATAGATAGTCGGCGAAGAGGCTGGACTTGAAATCCGTCAGTTGTCCGTCGCAATCGATATTTAAATCCAGATCCATGCCCAATAACGCTTTTAACTGCCATTTAGCCAAGGTAAGGGAGTTCTCTGCCTGCAACAGATTAGGCTCTGTATTCTTTACCGTCACATCGGCACGTATCAAGTCGTATTCAGCTACGGTTCCCTGTTCATACTTCCGTTTGATATCCAGATAATTCTCCATGGCATTGTCGTAACTTTGCTTGAATACCCGGTAAGAGTCGCTTGCCAGAAGGACGGCGTAAAAGCTCTTTTTCACTTGGTTCACCATCGCTATTTTAGAAGAGCGAGCTTGCTCCACCGCCAATTCCACGTCTAAGGCCGAGATACTCAAGCTTTTCCATAAGGAGGCGTTCACCAGCGGCATGGAAGCGTTGAAGCCCAAGCTCCAGTTGTTGCTACGTCCTACCTCGAAACCCTCGTCCATACTCGACATGTCCGTGCCTTCGGGCAAGCTGCCGCCTCCCATGTCACCCATGTCGAAATCCATATACATCACCTGTTTCTTCAAGGTACGGTTGTAGTCTCCCGCAAAACTGATCTGCGGAAATAGAGAAGCGTACGAGCCTTTACGTGCGTACTTTTTCTTCTGTATTTCTTTATCGGCAACTTTTACGGTCGGGTTCTCGCTAAGGGCGATCTCTAGCGCTTTCCCAAGATCCAGTTTCAGGGTGTCTTGAGCCAGAACCGGTCTCGCCGCCAGAAAAGGCAATACCATAAATGTGACCAACATCATTTTTCTACTCATCAATAATCGTTTCATTTAGGATAGATTTTGTCTGTGATTAAACTCATTAAGTGTTCGCTATAAATCATAGGATTGTTTGAGATCGAATCGGTCTAGGATCGCTCTTCCCTTCTCGGTACTGATCCCTTTCAGGAATGTGAGGAGGATCGTGTTGTATACCTCGGTGATGGAATGCTTGCAGAAGACATTGGAAGGCCGCAACATCTTCGTCTGCTCTTTCACCAATAAGGCCATGATCTCGAAGTTGATCCCCTCTTGGAACACGCCCTCTTTAACGCCCCGTGTGAACAAGTCCATACACCTCTTACCCATTCTCGCTTTATTCATCTCTATTTTTTGTTGGGCTTTCGGATATTTCTTCAAGTCCTCGTAAAACTTCTCGTTGAACCATCTCGGGTTTTTCATCATCTCCTCATAGAAAAGCAGGATTACTTCCAAGGCATTGAAAGGTTCTTTTTCCAGTCCCGTCAGATATTGTCCGAGCGATTCGGAATTGTGATCGATCCCCTCGATCAGCAAGGTTTCCTTGTCCTCGAACGACTCGTAAAGTGTGCGCTTGGAGATACCAGCCGCTTTCGCTACATCATCCATACTCACACTCTTGATGCCATATTGAGAAAAAAGATCGAACGCCGTATTAATAATCTGTTCTTTTATCATATTCGTTTTTGTTACGTCAAAAGTAGCCGGGGCAATCTCCGTATACAAGTAAAAAGCGCTGACTCGTCCGTTGGAATCGACCAATGACCGGATATTCCCGTCGAATCTATTCGCAAAGGTCTGATATATTTAGAAAACCAGAAAGGTTTATACTGTTACGGTATTGGTATGGAATGAAACAGGATATTGTCAAAAATTCTTGTTATTCATTCAATTTTGGATGAAAATTGGTTAAAAACGAAATAGTGGGTGGTCTTTGGCTTTTTATTTCTATCTTTGTCCGAGGTGATAATAAAAATCTACAGATAGATATGAAAAATTTACCTTTAATTGAAGTCACTGAGTTAATCAAGGGAATTGAGTCCAGCGACAACTTTCAAGATGATTTATCGATAGCGGATCTGAATGGAGATTTGATTAATTACGAGGAAAAAAGGCTGGAGCATTCCACCCCGATGCGTTTAAATGCCTTGTTGATGATCTTGGTACAGGAAGGTACCGCCGATATCTCGGTAGACTATATTCCATATAAGATAGAGAAGAATACGTTTATAACCTTGATGCCGACTCATATCATACAGGTATCGAAGGTGAGCAAAGACCTAAGAGGGCGTTTGTTGATCGTGTCCAGATCTTTTCTGGATGGATATACTGCCCCGGCAGGGAAAAAGAACTCCATGGTGCATTATATGCAGATCCGTAAGAATCCATGTGCTACGATTAGCGCCGAGGAGACTGAGCATATATCCGGCCAATTCTCCATCTTACGGGAAAAGATGAACTTGCGTACCCATTTTTTCCAGAAGGAGGCTCTCCAGAACGCCTTAATCGGTTTCTTTATCGAGTTGGCTAATATCTTTATGGGTAAGAAGGAGCTGATGACGGCACCTACACTCTCCCGGAAGGAGGAGCTTTTCGAGCAGTTCCTGCAATTGCTTTTCGAGCATTGCAAGGAGCAGCACGTCGTTACTTTCTATGCCGAGAAATTATTTATTACCCCACAGTATCTTTCGCTTATCTTGAAGGAGCTAACGGGGAAATCAGCGAATAAATGGATTGACGACGCCTTGATCGTCGAGGCTAAGATGCTGTTGAAGGCCCCGCAAGCCACGGTTCAGCAAGTAGCGGATATACTCCACTTCTCCGATCAATCCACTTTCGGTAAGTTTTTCAAGAAGCATATGGGTATATCACCCATGGAATACCGGAAATCATAATCCGGTATTTTCTATACGCTTGCGGAACTTATACCAGTTGATCAACTCACAAGCCCCGTAGAAAATGCTGGCTACACCGAAGATTACGAATGTATTTGCCGCCGCCCCGAACGGGTAGGCAAGAATCATTACTCCGGTTATCAAGATCAAAGCCGGCATCAGGTAGAAGCCCAACGGTACATTGCTCCATTTCCTTGCGGATATCAATGAAACCAATTGCTGTACACCGGCAATTACCAATAAGGCTCCGAGTACGTACATTAATATATTCACGAAGAACTCGGGCATGATCACCAACCACGCTCCGAACAGTACGCTTCCCGCTGCCTCGATAGGAAACATCGGTTTTTCCCCGTTCTCGTTTTTCGGTCGGGTGAAATAGCTGAGGATAGCGAATAATCCCGGTAAAATGAATAGTATACCGATCGTGATAACCAGATAGGTTATGGCTGCTTCCGGCCATAATACCAAAACAAACCCTAATACCATCGCAAATGCGCTACGTAAAACCGCGCCATTAATAGATCTCATATGTTTTTATTTTAGATTTCATTTATAATATGACAAAGGTATATATTCTTTCCGACTTTTTTTACCTTTGTGCGCCATAAAGCAGTATCAGGAAAAACATCGAAATATATCCCTCTTGAATGCATGCTTCGCATAAAAAGACAAACTTGAAATCATCTAACGAATAATAATACTAAAACAAAAAATGAAGCGTATAGTTTTTTTGGATTACGTGCGTGTGTTCGCGTGCTTCCTTGTCATGGTTGTCCACGCCAGTGAAAACTTTTATGGAGCTGAGGGCTCCACGGATATGGTGGGACCGCAATCTTATCTGGCCAATGAGGCTGATCGGTTGTGGGTAGCCGTATACGATGGTTTCTCACGCATGGCGGTGCCATTGTTTATAATTGTCTCCGCCTTTCTTCTTGCGCCGATGAAGGCAGGGCTGACCTCTTGGCAATTCTACCGTCAGCGTTGTATCCGCATCTTACCGCCGTTTTTCATATTTATGATACTATACAGCACTTTACCCTTGCTGTGGGGGCAGATAGATGCCGAGACATCATTGAAAGATATATCGAGAATATTCTTGAACTTTCCTTCACAGGCCGGACATTTGTGGTTCATGTACCCTTTGATCAGCCTCTATTTATTTATACCCGTAATATCGCCATGGTTGAATAAAGCCACGGCGAAAGAAGAGCGTTTTTTCATCGGCTTGTTTCTGTTGTCGACCTGTATGCCCTATCTCAATCGTTGCTTCGGCGAGGTGTGGGGACAATGTTTTTGGAACGAATACCATATACTGTGGTACTTCTCCGGTTATTTAGGATACCTCGTACTGGCACATTATATACATGTCCATCTTACATGGAACCGTTCTAAACGTTTGGTTATCGGAATCGCCTCGATGGTCGTCGGTGCCTTGCTGACGATTTATTCCTTCTATGTCCAAGCGATACCCGGAGTAACTCTTGTCACACCTGAGATAGAGATCGGATGGGCTTTCTGTACGATTAACTGTGTGCTTCTTACGGCGGGTACGTTCCTCGCTTTTACTTGCATAGGCAATTCGAAATCTCCACGACTCATAACAGAGATGTCTAAACTCAGCTACGGTATGTACCTTATGCATATATTTTGGCTCGGATTGTGGGTAACGGTGTTTAAGCACAACTTAGCCTTGCCTACTGTCGCCGCCATACCATGCATTGCGGTAAGTACATTTATCTGCTGTTATGTGACGACAAAGATTATCTCATTAATACCGGGCAGTAAATGGATTATAGGATGAATATAGGATAGCTCTGTCATTTGGCGCGGTTACTTTGTAAACAAGATGATAAGATTACCTGTTATTTGGAAAAAATCGTATATTTACGATATTCAAATAAATCCCGGGTAATAATGATGACGAGAACAGTTTTTATACTTTTGATATCGAGCCTTTGTACGCTAAGTTATTGTACGCCGAGGACCGAGCCTGCTCAAACCGAGGTCTTAACTCCTGTGGATTCTATATCGAAGGATTCCGCTGTGATCATGGAGACTTTGCCTCCCCATATCGAAATAGAGAAAGAGCTGCTTTACGATAAGCATACTTTAGAAGATACTTACCCCTATAAAGATACGACACGGGAGTTCCAGTGGGAGAAAATGAAAGAAAGATTATCCTTATTGGAGTCGATCCAAAGGGAGCCGTCTCAATGGGCGATCTTGCAGAACTATAAAAACAGGAATGGAGAGGCTCCTCTTGTAAAAGTCTTCAAGAGAGATGCCTATAAGAGGGTTTCCGATACGCTTGGTGTAGAACGCTATCAATCCGTCCCGCTTTATTTGCTGACTGATACCGTGACTCCCGAGATCTATGGACGTGACGGTAGCTTGGTTCGTATCAAGGCGATGGATGAGGATTCTAAATTCGCTCGTATACAAACCGTGTACGATGGGGAGGAGGAGTGGTATGCTCCGAAGAAATATATCAAGCAAATAGGGGATACGGTAGTCTTCGATAAGGCGATCTTCGTGGATCGTCATAACCAGAATATCGCGACCTTGGAGCACGTCGGCTCGAAATGGTTGGTTCGTAGCATGAACCCTGCGACTACCGGACAGCATCGTCCTCCTTATGCGCAGGAAACCCCGTTGGGAATGTATGTTCTCCAAGAAAAAAAGTCTCGCATGATCTATTTGGTAGACGGTTCCAAGGAGACAGGTGGATTCGCTCCTTATGCCAACCGTTTTACGAATGGGGCGTATATCCATGGCGTACCGGTCAACGCTCCTCGTAAATCGTTGATCGAATATAGTCCTTCGTTGGGAACGACACCCCGGTCTCATATGTGTGTGAGAAACGCGACTTCGCATGCGCAATTTGTTTATGATTGGGCGCCTGTTAATGAGACGATTGTTTTTGTATTAGAATAAAAATCATAACTTTGCGGCGTTATTGTTTTTTAGTATGCGAAGGATTTTCTTGTATTTGTTTTTTATTGTCTTGTCTGTAGGTTCAATTTCAACCGGTGGCGTTTTGCGTGCCCTATCTCCGGAAACGGGATCAACGTCTGTGGCGGTTATGGGGCGCCAATTATATGAGGAGATGCGATTGGATCAATGGGTTTGTTTCGATGCGTTTATGCAGGGGCTTAGAGGTTCCGAGAAGATTGATCGGAAAAATAAGGATATCCTTACATTGATCGATTTCTCTAAACCTTCTACGGCGGAGCGTATGGTTGTATTGGATATACGGCAAAAGAGAATACTTTACACCTCTTTGGTTTCTCACGGTAAGAATAGCGGAGGGAATTATGCGACCTCTTTCTCGAACGAGAACGGTTCCCATAAAAGCTCTTTAGGATTTTATCTGACGGAAAATACGTACCAAGGCCGGAATGGCTATTCGCTTATCCTAAATGGATTGGAAAAAGGAATAAATGATTTGGCTAAGCAAAGGGCGATTGTAATTCATGGCGCCTCTTATTCCGATCCTTCTGTGGCAGCTTCCTCGGGTCGGTTAGGACGTAGCTTTGGTTGCCCTGCGTTGCCTGTATCTGTCAGTAAGCCAATTATTAATACGATAAAGAATGGAACCCTTTTATTTATTTACGCCAACGATAAGAACTATCTGACGCAAAGTTCCATTCTATCCACTCAACAAGAAAATGATATTTTTCATGAAAAAAGTTACCGAAAAGTTTTGTAGTTTAAAATAAAGGCGTACCTTTGCACCGCAATCAGAGATAAACACTATGAATTGCAAAACGGGGTGTAGCGCAGTCCGGTTAGCGCACCTGCTTTGGGAGCAGGG
>ENA-ORTG01000512-ORTG01000512.1-human-gut-metagenome-genome-assembly--contig:-NODE-512-length-41680-cov-17.761586_pt1 | contig 41680 bp, 36 predicted proteins | sample MGYA00241906_ERZ509176 | MGnify/ENA primary metagenome ERZ509176 (study PRJEB26280, sample SAMEA2338811) | human gut metagenome | biome: human gut; feature: human-associated habitat; material: faeces...
GGCGCCGACCAGCAGTCCGCCGTTCGAACCGCCGCGGCCACGGCCTCCGCCACGGCCACCGCGCCCACGGCCGTTATTGACGGCGGGATTGTATACGGGGCCCGCGCCCACGCTGGCCGGCAATTCGGCCTTGCGGATATCTTTCTCGATGAACTTCTCGATCGCGTGGAACTTGCCCTGCTCGTCCTCGCTGACGAACGTCACGGCGCTGCCCGTAGCCGCGGCGCGCGCCGTACGGCCGATACGGTGGATGTAATCCTCGGGGTCGTGCGGCACATCGTAATTGATGACCAGCCCGATATCCTCGATGTCGATGCCGCGCGCCACGATATCCGTAGCCACCAGGATCGACACCTTGTTGTTCTTGAAGTCGAGCATCACCTCCTCGCGCTGCGCCTGTTCCAGGTCGGAATGCATGGCGGCCACATTGAGTTTCATGCGCTTGAGCGTGTGCGCCAGCTCCTTGACCTTGAGCTTCGACGACGAGAAGATGATCGTCTTCGAATCGGTCGGCTCGGCGAACATCTCGCGGATGATGCCCAGCTTCTGGTTCTCGTAGCAGACATAGGCCGACTGGTCGATCGCCTCGTTGGGTTTCGAAATGGCGATGTTCACCTCGGCGGGATTGCGCAGGATCGTCCTGGCCATCTCACGTATCTTCGGGGGCAGCGTCGCCGAGAACATGATCGTCTGCCGATCCTTGGGCATATAGGAGACGATCTTCATGATGTCCTCGCTGAAACCCATGTCGAGCATACGGTCGGCCTCGTCGAGGATCAGGCACTCGACGTGCGAAAGGTCGATGCCGCTGTTCTGGATGTGCGAGATCATGCGCCCGGGGGTGGCGATCACCACGTCCGAACCCATCAGCATACCGCGCTTCTGCACATCCCAGCCCTTGCCGTCGCCACCGCCGTATACGACCGTGGTCGACACGGGCAGGTAGTACGAAAATCCCTGGAACTGCTGGTCGATCTGCTGCGCCAGCTCGCGCGTCGGCACGATGATCACCGACTTTATCACATTGTCTTCGTTGCCTTCGATCAACAGCCTGTTGAGCAGTGGCAGCGTGTAGGCCGCCGTCTTGCCGGTTCCGGTCTGGGCGCAACCGATGATGTCGCGGCCCTCCAGGATCACCGGGATGGTGTGTTCCTGAACAGGAGTCATCTCCTGGAAATTCATATCGTCGAGTCCGTCGAGGATCTCATCCTCCAAATCGAGTTCGTCAAATCGCATCTTACGTTTCAGTTTATTATATCCTTAAATGATTTCTTCTCCGAACAGCGTCGCCGGGGTGCACCCCGTAATGCGCACGCGCACATAGTCGCCGACGTCGTGCCGGCCGCGGTCGAAGACCACGACCTTGTTCTGCGACGTCCGGCCCGAGAGCTGCTTTTCGTCGCGCTTCGAGCGCCCCTCGACCAGCACTTCGAACTCGCGCCCCACGTCGCGCAGGTTGCTCGCATGCCCCAGTTCGTTTTGCAGGGCGATGATCTCCGAAAGCCGCCGCGACTTCACCTCGTCGGGCACGTCGTCCGGCAGGTGCTCGTGCGCGAAAGTCCCGGGACGCTCCGAGTATTTGAACATGTAGGCGAACTCGTACCCCACCTCGCGCATGAGCGAAAGCGTCGCTTCGTGCTCCTTCTCGGTCTCGCCCGAGAAGCCGGCGATCAGGTCGGTCGTGACGGCGCAATCGGGCAGGTAACGGCGGATGGCGGCGACGCGGCCGAGATACCATTCGCGGGTGTATTTGCGGTTCATACGTTCGAGCATCGACGTGGCACCCGACTGCGCAGGCAGGTGGATGGCACGGCAGATATTGGGCATCGAGGCCATGACCTCCAGCAGGCGGTCGCTCATGTCCTTGGGGTGCGACGTGGCGAAGCGCACGCGCAGCAGGGGCGAGATCGACGCCACGAGGCGCATCAGTTCGGGAAAGTCCACCTCGCCGGCCTTGTACGAATTGACGTTCTGCCCCAGCAGCGTCACTTCGCGGTATCCGTTCCCGAAGAGCGAGCGGGCCTCCGCAACGATCGTTTGCGGGTCGCGGCTCCGTTCGCGGCCGCGGGTGTAGGGCACCACACAGTAGGAACAGAAATTATTGCATCCGCGCATGATGGCCACATAGGCGCTCACGCCGTTGCGGTCGAGCCGCACGGGGGCGATCTCGGCATAGGTCTCCTCCGTGGAGAGCAGGACGTTCACCCCCTTGCCGCCCGCCTCGGCCTCGCGCACCAGGCGCGGCAGGTCGCGGTAGGCATCCGGCCCGGCCACGACGTCGACGCCGTAAGGGCCCTCGACCAATTTCTCCTTGAGGCGTTCGGCCATGCAGCCGATGATGCCCACGACGAGCCCCGGTTTGGCCCGGCGGTAGCGTTTCATCTCGGCCAGACGCCCCCAGATACGCTGCTCGGCATTGTCGCGGATCGAGCAGGTGTTGATCAGGATGACATCGGCCAGGCCGATATCCTCGGTGTAGACGTATCCCTCCCGCTGCATCAGGGCAACCACGACTTCCGTGTCGCCGACATTCATCTGGCAGCCGTAGGTTTCGACGAAAAGTTTGCGTCCGGCGCCCGACAGGGGGCGCAATGTATTCGTATTGAGTTTAAATTCCACGTTCCAAATTTCCGTTATTCCGCATGTATCTCGTTCTTGTCGGGGAACTGTTTGAACCCTTCGCCGAACGTCTCGTAGGCATCGGTCACGACTACGAACGCCGCCGGGTCGATCTCTTTGATCTTATGTTGCACGAGGTGCACCTCCTTGCGGCTCACGACCAGGAAGATCATGTCCCGCGAAGCGTCCGTATACATCCCCTTCGACTTGATGTAGGTCGCACTGCGGTCGAGGTCTTCGATGATGAAGCGTTTGAGCGCCTGATGGTGGTCGCTGATGATGAAGAGCAGCTTGTCGTACGACGCACCGTTGAGCAGGTAGGCGATCACACGCGAGGTGATATAAATCGTGATGAGCGAATAGAGCGTCAGCATCCAGCCGTTCGAGGCGGCTTCGCCCGTCCCCAGCCCGAAGCCGATGACGGCCAGGCCGGACAGCACGACGAAACCGTCGGCCAGGAAGATGCCCGACGAGAACTTGATGCCCGCGAATTTCTGCAACAGCATCGCCACGATGTCGGTGCCGCCCGTGGTCGCCTGCTGGCGCACGACGATGCCCTGCCCCACGCCGATGACGACGGCGCCGATGACGCACGTCAGCAGCAAGTCGTTCGACAGGTCGAGCCGCCCGTTCAGCAGCAGCGACGGATCGAGGCTCTCGACCGCCGCGGCGTCGGGATAGACCAGCCGCGTGAGCACGTTCATGAAGCCGGGCGTATAAAGCGCAGCCAGCACCGTACGCGTTCCGAACTGCCCGCCGAAAACCAGCATCGCAACGAGCATCAGCGGCACGTCGAACATATAGCCGAACGTACCCACCTGGATCGACGGAAAAATGTTGTGCAGCACGATACCCATACCGTACACGCCTCCCGGCACGAAATTGTAAGGGTTCACAAACAGCACGAAGCCGGCACCCATGACCGAACACCCGAAAAAGATCAGGAACCACGAGCGCCACCACGCCCACGAGCCCATAGGTTCCAGTAATGCTTTCGTATTCATACCCTGTTATACATTTAAAGTATGCAAAGATACGATATTCCCCCGAATCCGCCAGCAGAACGGCGCGGATTTTTCACGCCGGGCTTCCGTTTCCGGATTTTTTAATTATATTTGCATTATACAAACCCTTGGAAAACCGTTATGATCCTCACATATTACACCGCTACCACCATGATTATCATCGCCTATCTGCTGGGCTCGATTCCGAGCGCCGTGTGGATCGGCAAGAAATATTACGGCATCGACATCCGCGAATACGGCAGCAAGAACGCCGGTACGACCAACATGCTGCGCGTGCTGGGCAGGCGGGCCGCACTGCCCGTATTCGGGCTCGATTTCCTGAAGGGGTTCGTGGCGGTGACGATCATCGACCTGATGAAATACGACAGCGTATTCGCCGACGGGGCCAATGAAAACTGGTTCTACATCCTGCGTTTCATAGCCGTGTTCGCCGCCGTGGTGGGACACATCTTCCCGATCTTCGCCAATTTCCGGGGCGGCAAGGGCGTAGCGACGCTCGTCGGAGCCATCATGGGCGTCAACGCCCCGCTCGTACTGCTCTGCTTCGGCGTATGGTTCCTGGTGCTGATGGTCACCCACTACGTGTCGCTGGCCTCGATGGTCGCAGGCTGTTCCTTCCCGATCTTTACGCTCATATCGCCGAAGGTCAACCACCTGGTGCCGTTCGTGGTTTTTTCGTTCATCATCGCCATCCTGCTGATTTACACCCACCGCAAGAACATCGAGCGGCTGAAGGCCGGCACCGAATCGAAGATATACATCTGGAAACCCCGGCATGTAAAAGTCGACCCGGAAGAAGCCAAAGACAAGGGAGCAAACAAATAAGGCTCCGGAAGCTTCCCCACAGGACTTTTTGGAGCAAAAAGTAAGCACAATAGGATAAAAAATGCGGGCACCCTGCTGGAAAATCGTTTTTTTGTCTATCTTTGCACCGGACATTAGGACGCAATCATGTTAGAGGAAAACCTGATAAAAATATACGAGACGAGTTTCCGCGAGAACCGTGAAATGCCGGCACTGACCGACTATTTCAAGGGCGAAACATTCTCGTATTACGAGATGGCCAAGGAGATCGCCAAGCTGCACCTCCTGTTCAAAAAGGCCGGCGTAAAGAAGGGCGACAAGATAGCGCTGATCGGGCGCAACAATCCCCGGTGGTGCATCACCTACATCGCCACGATCTCCTACGGCGCCGTAATCGTCCCGATATTGCAGGATTTCGCCCCGGCCGACATCATCCACATCATCAACCACTCGGAAAGCAAGCTGCTCTTTCTGGGCGACAACTTCTGGGACATCATCGAAGAAGACCAGATACGCCAGATCGAGGCCGTGTTTTCGCTCACCGATTTCCACGCCATCTACGAACGCAACGGCAAGGCGCTCACCAAGTTCCAGCGCGATATCCTGAAAAACTACCGTTCGAAATATCCGCGCGGGTTCAGCGTAAACGACATCAAGTACCCCGAGATCCCCAACGACGAGGTCATCCTGCTCAACTACACGTCGGGCACCACGGGCTATTCGAAGGGAGTGATGCTCACGGTGAACAACCTCACGGGCAACGTAAGTTTCGCCCGCGGCATGGTCAACACGCAGACCGGCACCCACTATTTCCGCAAGGGCGGACGCACGCTGTCGTTCCTGCCGCTGGCCCACGCCTACGGCTGCGCCTTCGACTTCCTCTCGCCGCTGGCCGTCGGCGGGCACATCACCCTGCTGGGTAAAATCCCGTCGCCCAAGATCCTGCTGGAAGCCATGTCCGTGGTCAAGCCGACGATCATCTGCTGCGTACCGATGATCCTCGAAAAGGTCTACCGCAAGCAGGTGATGCCGATGCTCGAAAAAGGCCCCATGTCGATCGCCGTCAAGATTCCGCTGCTCAACACGGCCATCTACTCGGTGATCCGGAAAAAACTGCTGGATGCCTTCGGCGGCAACGTCGACATATTCATCGTCGGCGGCGCCCCGATGAATCAGGAGACCGAATCGTTCCTGATGAAGATCAAGTTCCCGATCACCATCGGTTACGGCATGACCGAATGCGCGCCGCTCATCAGTTTCACACCCGACAACGAATTCAAGGCGGGCTCCTGCGGCCGCTACCTGAAAGGTCTGCTCGACGTCCGGATCGACTCCCCCGACCCGGAACACGTGGCCGGCGAAATCGTCGTGCGCGGCGAGCATGTGATGAAAGGCTACTACAAGAACGAAAAAGATACGGAGAAGGTACTCGAACCCGACGGCTGGCTCCACACGGGCGACATGGGCACGATGGATCCGGACGGGACGCTCTACATCCGCGGACGCTCGAAGACGATGATCCTCTCCGGAAGCGGGCAAAACATCTATCCCGAGGAGATCGAGGACAAGCTCAACAACATGTACCTCGTACTCGAATCCCTGATACTCGACTCGGGCAACGGCAAGCTCAAAGCGATGGTCGTCCCCGACTACGAACAGGCCGAGGCGGAAGGCGTGGACAAGAACGACCTGCCGCAGATCATGCAGAACAACCTCACGGAGCTGAACTCGCTCCTGGCGGCATACGAACGGGTGTCGGAAATAATAATTTATCCGACGGAGTTCGAAAAGACACCAAAACGGAGTATCAAACGTTATTTATACAGTCCGTCGCTACTGAACAAATAAACACACACATAAAGGCTCAGCAGGTAACCACTTGGATTCTCTATCCCAAATTCTTCATAGTCACTGAATCCATTCCAACAATGAGGCGTCACTAATAGTTCGGTTACCTGCTTTTTTTACGAAAGCTACCCGGGAGCACCGGGTAACTTTTTTTATTATCTTTACGGCATGAAAATGACCCGCAAACAAACCGTCGGAGAAAACCTGCTCTACGTAATGGTGTGGGCAGCCATCATCCTGGTGCCGGTGCTCAATTCGCAGATGATGTCGGAACTGCACATCAGTTTCGAAAACGTACTCATCGCATGGCGGCAGATAGCCCCCTATTTCATTATCTTCATCATCCATAATTCCGTCCTCGCCCCGCGGCTCATGCTGCGCCGCAAGTACAAAACATACCTGCTCTGCGACCTTGCACTCATCATCGCCGTATTCTGGCTGGTGAACATATACGAAGAACACCTCACCGACCGCTTCCTCCCCCACGGCGACCCCGAAGCGTTCGACGCCTACCGGAAAGCTTCGTTCTCGAACCTGGAAATGTACTGGAACGTCGTGCTGGGGTTCTTCATGACGGGGGCCAACACGGGTATCAAGCTCATCTACCAGTCGATGCGCGACGAACAGCAGATGGAGGAACTCAAACGCCAGAACCTGGAAGCCGAAATGGACTATCTGAAATACCAGATAAACCCCCATTTCTTCATGAACACGCTCAACAACATCCACGCCCTGATAGACATCGACACCGAATACGCCAAGAACGCCGTGATCGAGCTTTCGAAGATGATGCGCTACGTGCTCTATGAATCGGGACACGAGATCATCTCCCTGAACAGGGACATCCAGTTCGTACAGAATTACATCGGGCTGATGCGCATCCGCTACACCGACGCCGTGGACATTCGCGTGGAATACCCGCACGACCTGCCGCCCCAGGTTTCCATCCCGCCGCTGTTGCTGATCGTTTTCGTGGAAAACGCCTTCAAGCACGGCGTGAGTTACAGCAAACCGTCGTTCATCCACATGCGGATCGACTACGCCGACGGCAAGGTCGTCAGCACCATCGGCAACAGCCTCCACAGCCCGCAGGCGGAGAAGCACAACGCCGGAATCGGACTGGAGAACGTCCGCAAACGCCTCTCGCTGATCTACGGCCCGAAAAATTATTCGCTCGATATCGAAGAGACCAAAGAGACCTATACCGTAAAACTCGTAATACCTACCCTCAATGCTTAAATGTATCGCCATAGACGATGAACCGCTGGCCCTACGCCAACTGAAAAGCTACATCGAGAAAATCCCGTACCTGGAACTTACCGCGACGTGCAACAACGCGCTCGAAGCCCAGCAGTTACTGGCTTCGCAGCATGTAGACCTGATATTCGTCGACATCAACATGCCCGACCTGAGCGGCGTGGAGTTCGTCCGCTCGCTGGTCGACAGGCCGATGGTGATTTTCACGACGGCCTACTCGGAATACGCTGTCGAAGGGTTCAAGCTCGACGCCGTGGATTACCTGCTCAAACCCTTCAGCTTTGCCGACTTCAGCCGCTCGGCGGGGAAAGCCAATTCGCTCTACGAACTGCGCCACAACCAGCGTGCGGGGGAACCCGAAGCCACTCCCGAAGCACTGCCCAAAGACAAGGAATACATCTCCGTGAAAGCGGATTACAAGGTTTCGCTGGTCAAGATCAGCGACATCGTGCACCTGGAAAGCGAAGGGGAGTACGTGCGGATGCACCTTGCCGACGGCACGACGATCACCACGCTTTTCCGGCTCAAGAACATGGAGGCGGCACTCCCGTCGGATATGTTCATGCGCGTGCACCGTTCCTATATCGTCAACCTGCGTTGCATCAAAGGCTATGTCCGCGGCCGCGTATTCCTCAGCGATACGGAATACGTCCCCATCGGCGAAAACTACAAGGAGAGTTTCCAGCACTACATCGAATCGAATTTCAAGAATTTATAGGGCCGAGAAATCGGGGAATCCCGACAACTGGACGTATTTGCCGTCGCGGTACTCGCAGCAGTAGTGCCGCAGGCCGTTGGTCAGGATCACGAACCGCGCCCCCAGCACCGAATTGTAGCGCACAGCCTGCGCCAGGGTTCGCTCGCCGATCCGGATTTCCGGCGCTTTGCATTCGGCCAGCACCAGCGGCTCGGCACGGTCGCCGACCACCACCACGTCGGCCCGCTGCGGCTGCCCGTTGACCGGCACGGCATATTCCTGCACGACGCGCTTGGGCAGCACCCCGCAGTGCGAAACGAGGTAAGCGATCAGGTGGCGCCGCACCCACTCTTCGGGGGTCAGCACGAGGTAAATACCCCGCAGGTCATCCCACACCTCGACCTGTCCCTCGCGGCGGCGGGCACGCAGCCGGATGGCAGGAAAATTGAGTTTGGGGAGCGCAGACATCTTAGTTCCGGAAAATTTACTATCTTTACGTGCACAAATATACGAACATTTTCGATACGCCGGGCCGCACGGGGCACTCGTTTGTCCGGGCGCAAGGAAATGGTCACAAAAAACAACCTTATGAGGAGTATTCTTTCGATCATAGCACTTTTTTCGTGCTGCACGCTGGCGGCACAGGAGTATATTCCGACCTACGGCCGCGAACCGATGCGCGGTGAACTGCTCGTCTACCCAAGCGCCCGGGAGGCTGCGGAGGCCGACGGCAGCGACAACAAATATTTCAAGCACCTGAACGAATGGACGCAAAAGGGGAACAGTTTCACGACGGACTTCACCGTACCGTTCGCCTGGGCCAACCGGCAGGTGTTGTTCCGGCTCGGATGGGCATCGGCCGACTATGAGATCCGCGTAAACGGCGAGGCGGTAGCCTACAACAGCGACTGCAACGCCCCGGCTGAATTCAACCTCACGCGCCATGCCAAAGAGGGGCGTAACACGCTGGAGGTCATTCTCAGTTCCCCGTCGAAGGTCGAACGGCTCGAAAGCTGGAAAAACGACGCGTCACCGGCCATCGGAGCGGCATGGGTCATGAGCCAGCCCACATTGCGCATACGCGACATACTCACCAAGACATGGCGCAGCACCGAAGAGGGAGACAACGTCATGGCCGAAGTCGGACTCGTCGTCAAGAGCGAAGCCCTCAACCCGCGCACGTCGCGCGTTCACTACGAATTGCTGTCCCCAGCCGGTAAGACCTCGGCAACGGGCTACAAGGACATCAAACTCAACATGCGCGGCGAGGACACCCTGCGGTTCCTGGCACGTATTCCGGACAGCCTGCTTTGGAGCCCGGAAAAGACCACACGCTTCACCTTGCGGGTCAAAACCCAGCACGAAGGCCGCTACATGGAATATATCGAAGTCCCGCTGGGGTTCCGCACCGTAGAGGTGCAAAACGGGCAGTTGGCGGTGAACGGCACCCCCGTCACGCTCCGCACGCGCGAGGTTCCCGCCCATGCCTCGGCAGACGAAATCGCAGCTTTACGTGGGCAAGGGTACAACACGCTTAAACTCCTCCCGGGCCCGGTGTCCCCGACGCTGTATGGCACCTGCGACACGCTGGGAATGTACGTGATCGTACAGGCGCCGATCGACACCCGCAGCAGCGGTGAATCGAGGCGGATCGGCGGCAATCCGTCGAACGCCCCGGAATGGCTGGGGGCATATGTCGAACGTACGGCGGACAGCTACCATGCCTCGAAACGGCATCCGTCGGTAATCGCTTTTTCGCTGGCCACGCAATCGGCCAACGGCATCAACCTCTACGAAAGTTACCTGGACATGAAGAAGTCCGGCGACCCGCGGCCGTTCATCTATCCCGATGCCGCCGGAGAGTGGAACAGCGACAAACTGGAGATGCAATAAACCCGAAGTGGCTCTGCGATAACGCGAAAAGCTTTTATTGCAAAAAATCGGGATTTTTTTGCAGGATTTTTTTGCAATAAAAAAAATTATCACTAATTTTGCACTCGCAATCGGATAACGATTGATGCCTCTTTAGCTCAGTTGGTAGAGCACGACACTCTTAATGTTGGGGTCCAGGGTTCGAGCCCCTGAGGGGGTACAAAGCAAAAGACTGATAATCAATGATTATCGGTCTTTTTTGCGTTTATACTATTCCTTTCTCTTTAGCATTTTTAGGGCAAGAACAGCCCGTTTGAGGGTGCAGGGTACACATTAAGCTCCACATAGAGTACTACACACCCAACTGCATATAACAATGTAATCAAATGACATTCAAAGTTATATGCCGCAAAGAAATTATTTATAAAAATTCCACCTCTCCATTGTGCCTTTTATTCTTTCAGGGCAAACGCAAAAAGGCAGTCGGATTGGGCGTTTCCGTTGCGCTTAAACATTGGGACGCAGAAGCACAAAAGGTAACAGACGACTGCCCCGACAGGGACAATATTCAGTTTCAGATAACAGCCAAAGTAAAAGAGTACGAGAAGAAAATCCAGCGTTTAGAGATTATGGATATTCCCGTAACCTTTGAAAATCTCTTTGAACAGAACAGCAAGCGATTGAATTGTTCTGTTGGAGAATATCTGAAACAGACCATAGAACGGCTGGAAACGCTCGGCAAATACGGCTCGGCATCCAAACACCGTTCCCTACTCTCCCGCCTGTCTGAATTTAGGTCGCTGAACACTCGGTTCGATGAAATAGATTTAGCGTTCCTGCGTGATTTTGAATTGTTCCTACGTAAAGAGGGCAACGTAAACAACAGCATAGCCACGAAATTTGCCATCTTTAAGGCCGCCTATAACAAGGCCCTTGCAGAGGGTTTGTTTCTCCAAAAGATAAATCCGTTTGCAAAATACAAGGTTGGTAGCCTATGGACACGGACGAGGAAGCGAGCCATCACGAAAGAGGATATACAGAAACTCGTTGCATTGGAGATAGCCCCTAATTATAGAACGGACTATGCCGAGTTTGCACGGGACATCTTTCTGTTCTCCTACTACACGGCAGGCATTAATTTTACGGATATAGCAACCCTGCGCTACTGCGATATTGTGGACGGCAGGATTTACTACTCCCGCCATAAAACGCAGAAATTGCTGTCCTTTCAACTCGTCCCGAACGCCATGCGGATTATCGAGAAATACAGCAAGGCCAACCACGCACAAGAAGATTATATCTTCCCTATTCTCGACCGCACGGAACACAAGACAGCACAACAGATTTTCAACCGCACACACAAGGTTCTGCGGAAAGTCAATCGGGAGTTAAAGACGCTGGGTGAGCAGATAGGATTGGAAATGCCATTGACTACCTATGTCGCTCGGCATACGTTTGCGACCGTGCTGAAAAGGTCAGGAGTGAACATTGCCATCATTTCCGAATCGCTCGGTCATTCCGATTTGTCCACCACACAGATTTATTTGGATTCTTTCGAAAACAGCCAAATCGACGCGGCTATGCAACATCTCTTGTAAGGCAAAAAGAGGTCGGGAGCCTATCGACTCCTGACCTCTACAAACCTTATAAGTGCAAAGTAATTCTTAACCGAGATACTGTGTCAGCATATCCATAATCAACTGCTCCCGTGCCATACCTTCTGTTTTGTGAGGATTCATAATCTGGTCTGCTTGGTCGCGCGTGAGGTCGTTTATCTTCCGTTCCATTTCCGCTGTGAACACCTCGAAATCTTCATCGGGTTTCCATTGCTTAGTGATAAAGTCGATTAAATACCTGTTCATAAGGAATTTATCCTTAAATTTCCCTTGTGCGGCCTTAAACCACCTTATGCTGGAACGAAACCATGTTTTATCCTCAAAGATTTCAGGCAGTTTCTTCGTGTTCAGACACTCCACTAAGTCCTTTGCTTGCAGGGATTTCCTGCCAAAGCACCATAACGAAATCGTGGAGAGGGGACAAGCCTTACTGTGCAGGAACATGGCGAAATCGAATACCTCGTTGGCTTCTTTGAGCATCATGGCAGGTGCGGCCATGTAATCCGATTTTTTCCAAACGGTGGTGCAGATGTTCATTTGCGCTATGACCTCTGTAATGGATAATTCAGCATTGAGAGGTTCGCAAATTACAAGGTCATTCAAATCCAACTGCAAATTCTGATAAGCCACCAATCGGTGCTGACCGTCCAATACGGCGTAATACTTTCCTGCATCCTCGTTGGGAATCTCAAACCCTTTCAAATCGACTAAACGACCGCCCATCTGAATCACCTTTTCACCATCGGTTACCGTGATAGGGGTTAGCTGTCCATAGGCTTTCATGGATTTCTCTTTCTGTTTCACGGTTCTGACGTTTACAGGCCGATTGCCTTTGACAAATGCAAACTGACGCTGTGCGTCATCCATTGAAATAACCATCTTTTTCATGGCTTTTACTACTCTGTCCTTTATGCAGAGGGGCTGATAATGACTGCAATCCCCGCCCGAAGATTGCAGACCGCAAAGAACACCCTTGCGGCAGGACAAAGGTACTGGGGCATAGGCCATAATAGGATAGTGAACAGATGCTTCTCTCTAAATCAACAAGTTATAATAAACCCTACAATATTATGTAAAATAATTGCTAAATTACTTGACTTTTGGATAGATATGTTGTATCTTTGCAGAGCAATTCAGTAAAGAATCCCACACTACAAATTGAGCAGTTCTTATAAGGGCAGATTTCGTCTGCCTTTTCTTTGCGTCGTATTACCACATTTTTTGAGTACGAAATTGATATTTCCTATATAAATACTATTACAGGATTAAAAAATATGGAAGATAGTAGAGATAAAAGATTTCAAATAAAGAGATATAAATAACAATTAAACATTTATAAGTATGACTACAAATAACAATGCAAATCAAAATTGAGTTATCGACGCTCCCGCTGGAGTAACTTATTTGGGAGAAATCAACAAGGAAACCAATAAACCGTGAATGACCGAGATTCCCGCAAACTGCCTATTTAACAAGAAGCAGACAGGATGCGGTGCTACCGAGTTGGCTATCCGCAACAATATCCCAACCATTATCGCCATGCCTTATGTGGCATTGGTAAAGAACAAGACCATCTACCGCAAAGATGATATTTCCGTGCAGGGCGTTTACGAGGGCATCCAAGAGCAGGACATCATCGACTATGCACAGAACCATTCCCCATTAAAGATTGCTGTTACATACGATTCCGTGCCACGAACCATTAAGGCATTGCAAAGTATCGGCATAGACCCTTATAAAGATACTTTCCTGCTGGTGGATGAATGACACGTTTTGTTCAACTCCTATTCGTTCCGTTATACCGCCATTAAGAATTTACTTGCAGAAGCCGCTAAATTCGATAGGGCAACTTATATGACAGCTACCCCAATAGAGCAGGAATATGTTTTAGAGGAGTTGAAACACCTGCCTGTTTGTGAAATCAACTGACCACATTTACAAGAGGTCAAAATCCGTTCCCGTCAGACCTCCAAACCTGCCCACTATATCGTTAAGGAGTGCCGCAAGGTATTAGATAAAGGCTTACCCCATAACCTGCATATCTTCGTTAACAGCGTGGAGTTTACTACAAAAGTAATCGACCTTGCAAAACTTACTCCCGAACAGGTTAAAGTGGTCTGTTCAGTTAGCGGGGACAATGGAGAGAACAACCAACGCAAGTTAGGCAAGGATTATCCCATCGGTCAGCCGTCCGACCCCGTGAAGAAGATAAACTTTTACACCTCGACCTGCTTTGAGGGGTGCGATATTTACGACGAGAACGGCGTTACATTTATCGTCAGCGACGGTAACAAATCCCACACGCTGTTGGATATTTCGACCTTGTTCACACAGATTTGCGGACGGTTACGGGATTCCAAATACAAGGGCGAGATTATACACGTCTATTCTACGACCAAGTACAGCCGCGATGTTACCCTCGATGAATTTGTGGCATCGACAAAGAAAGTGCTTGCAGAGGCGGTAAGCTATGCTGACGAGATAAACAAGTTGAGCGATACGGCACGAGAAAAGACCTTATCGAAAATCAAATATATCAACGAACAATATGTAAGGATAGAAGATAACCGCCTTATCGTGGATAAGAACCTTGCCAATATGGACATTGTGAATTTCAAAATCTGCCGTCATATTTACAGAACCTATGTAAACCTTACGAATGAACTGCAACGAAACGGTTACACGATAACCCGCCATACGTTCAGCGAGATTATGGAGAAGATAGAGAACAAGACCAACGCAAGGGTTACGTTCAAAGACTTGTTCGATGAATACCATCGTCTGAAAACAACCAAGCCATTCTTTTCGCTGGAGAACCACGAGGATTTATGCGCTCAAATAGCGGTTAAATATCCGCTGGTGAAGCAGGCTTACGACGAGTTGGGAACGGACAAGGTACAGGCATTGAAATACCATGTAGGCAATATTAAACGGGAGCTGATGAAACGCCAGCCAGCACCTACCGAGTATAAAATCGTGAAGATGATAAACACGACCTTTCAAAAGCAGACGCCTATTACCAAAAGTAAGGTTAAAGCAGAATTGCAACGCATTTACGATGATTTGGGAATAAAGCAGAGAGCAAAGGCCGCAGACCTCAATAAATGATACGAGGTGAAGCAGACCACGCCTAAAATCAATGGCAGAACAACTGCATGTATGATGATTATAAGGGATAGGATATTAATAAAAACTTAATCAAAAAGCCCCGATCAGCTAATACTGATCGGGGCCAAATTGTCTAAAAACTATCATCATTATCAACATCAAAATGATAGCGTTTTGCAATCTCACTTGCTATACCACTACCTATACCACACCGTTTTTGGTATATTGAACATATTTCATGCAAACTAATAAAAACAGGATATAGTGGATTCTTCCGCAAAGTATCTTTATATATCGATATTGCACGATTAAAATCATGTTCTATAAAGAATACGTATTCAGCCTGTAACATATCACCAAAGGATTCTTTATTTATATCCCACGATGATCGCAAATCTTTTATTAATTGATTTAATATAATAGTTTGGTCTGGATTAGTTCGTATCAAACTTTTAAAATAGGTTACAATAAAATAAGGATTAGTTGGTTGCTGATTATATGTAAATCTAGCTAAGTTAAGTGCTTCCCTATTGTATTTATCTTGCCGCTGCAATGATATAGCTAATCCATTTTTTGCAGTTAAACTATTGTGTCGTATTTTTAATGCTTCGCGATAATTGGCTTCTGCTCGTTCATATTGTTTCATTTTACGAAAAAATAGTCCCTTGATAAAATATTCATCAAATTTATCATCGAGAAAATTAATAAAATCATATAATGTATCATCGCCTAATTGAGCATAAGCAGAGCATAGCATATAGTAAATACTCCCTATGATTTCATCATAATAATTATTATTCCCTATCTCTAATAATGCTTTACATAATTGAATAACATTTTTATAGCCAGATTTTGTCTTTTTGCGATACTCATCATTAATGGTTTTAATTACTATTGATGGAATAATATATGCTTTCGAAATATTGTTTGTGTTTCCTTTTATATTCAGTTCTATTTTCTTTAATAAAACGCCGAGACTAGGACATTCAAAAGTTTCATGCTCTATAATATTATGGGTCCTAAAACGCAATTCGCCCCATAAAGTCTCATCATGTTTGTATCTTGAGCGATTAATTAGGTCTGCCAATATAGGATTCATTCGATAATAATCATTACTACTGCCAAATGTTTCAAAAATAGATAATGAATATAAATCTAATAATATCTGATCTACGTTATCAACTATGCCACTAGTTATTTGTTTTATGTCATAATAACGCAAATATGGAAATTCGGACAATAAAATTAGAATTTGTATATATGATTTATCCTTTTGAAAGTCTGATATTAAGTTCCTTGTAAGTTCATCGCCAGTATACTGATATTTTTTTTGCTTTAATTTTGCTAATTCAGGACCCATCTCAAGAATCAAAGATGCACATCTACGTATTAAATTAGGCATAGGGCCTGTTTGCTGAATAAAGAATGACACATCTTCACCAGATATAGTTTTTTCATGGTTGTTTAAATATTGCCGAAGTAAGGTTTTTGCCTTATCATTGTTTAGTGGAGTTAAATGCAGAGATACTATTTCTGGATATTCATCTGTCAATACAAATCTATTTCTTGATGCAATAAATAATATTGTCTGATCAATTTTATTAGATTTAATAACATCCTTAAACCATGATGATAATTCTCCATTTCGCCTTACAATGGAACCATTATCTCTAATGAATAATTTTTCACGCAATTCAGAGAGATAACATATGAACTCAACAACTTTATTTACTTTCTCTGTTTTATTAATGATTGATATACGTTGGAGAAGGTCCTCGTTTCTTTCAAAGAAAAAGAGGTTATTTAATTGGATAATAAAATCCTCAATACTATCATCCTCTTCCATTGCCACTGAAAATGGATCGTATGTTTCATCCTTATTAGTATCTATTTTTCTTATAAATTCTGTCAATAAACGACGACGACCAATCCCATCAGGAATTCCTGATACAATAACAGCTTTTCTATCTTTAAGATTACGTTGAAGATATTTCTCTCGTAATCTCTCTATTTCAGTATCTCGTCCGACAAAGACCCTCTCATCTTGTCTAATATCTGGGCATTGCTCCCAGATTAGTTTATTAACTTCTTCTTCAATTTTGCGAGCAAGGAATGGAGGTTGAATATAAATATTTCTCAAATTATATTCTTCTTTAATCCATTCTGGTATTTTTTCATATTTATAACTAATTGTATCGTCTATAATATATGGCTTAAATCTTTTCAGTACACCACTATCAATATACTTTTTTATTATGGCTAATTCTTTTTTAACCCAATCTTTATCAAGTGAAGAGCGAGAAAGAAGAACAATAAAAATAGCACTATTGTCAATTGACTTTATAATTTCATCAATTGTTCGCTCTCCCGATTCAAAACAGAATCGATCAACAACTAAACTATTTTTTCCAATAAGGTTTATTAGTACATCCACATATAATGCATCATCACTACTATGTGAGATAAATGCTTTTATTTGATCCATAAAATATAAATTTTAAATATGATCAAATATAAGAAAATAAATTGATATTTTATTTTTATATATCGTTGGAAATAACCCAATATTGAATTTTTGTAGAATACAAAGGGTACAACCAGATAGACATATCAAAGCCCCTCCCCCTTGTTGAATGTAAAACCTAAAAATATGGACAGAGAAACAAGGGCAAAACGCATTGCAGATTTGCATGTGTTTTACGGACAGAACGAGGTGGTGGAAGAACTCATCCGCGCAGGTAAAATCGACGAGGAATACATGTATCCCTTTGTCGATACGGACGACGAGGTTTTCGAATGGTGGCTGGTATCGCCTTACTTGGCACAGGAACTCAAACAGCAGGGAGAGGTCATAATCGACGCACTCGGTTGCCATTGGTGGGGACGCCAGTCGAGTGGACAAGCTATTTACATGGACGCCGCAATACAGGAGATTGCAGGAGCGTAAAACTCGGCTTGCATATCGACATAGCAAAACTGCAAATTGCAGAGATTAGGGGCATTGCAAATTCGAGAAGATTTTGCAGTCCCTAATTTCTGTTTTCCTGCTGGCGTAAGGTCGATAATTGTAACCACGAACTATCTGCAACTCATAATTACAGAGGTTATGCAGGCGTAAAGTCTATTTTTCAAACGTCATTGGAGCTTCTTCAATTTCAGCATCTATAATCTTCAATAAATCTCGGTATTTAACGTAGGGTATTATCTTAAAGATATTGATAACCCAATGATATGTTGCTAATATTAATATGTAAATAAATATACAAACAGCATATCTGATTATCAAATGTGGCTTATCAGGTGTTATTATATCTATTACTGCAAAAGAAATGACAGGAATAAGAGCTATTATATCTTTAATGAAAAGATACTTAATTCTACTTGGTTTGATACTTGAATATAACCAAGTTTTTATATTATATTGTGCTGTGCAAGAATGGGGAATACTGTATTTAGTACAGAAATCTCTCCATGATTTTCGTCTGATCTCAAAAAAGATACGGTCAATTTCTTTTTGTCGTTGAAACCAATTGCCATTTATCAATCGTTGTGTTATATGTTCTCGATAATATTGTTTAATAATTATCAAATCATATTTTGCATATTGATGCAAACAAATAACACCCCAGAATGCAGCAGGTAGCAAACAAGATATACCTATAAGGTTATAATCTTTGTTATGAGATATTGATAATATAGCCATTACTCCCATCCCAACAACACCGATAAATAGAACTCCCAGCATAATGTAAAAAAGGGAATTAAATCTTTTTCTATAATATTTCTTCCTTATAGTATCATCATGTGATAAGTCGGTACAATGCTGTTTAATGTAATTTATGTTCATAAATATATGATTTAGGAATAAGTAAATATACATAATATCTGCAACAGTTCCGAGAAATCGGAAAGATGTTTTGCTTTTTAGTTTGTCTTGTCTATCTTTGTGGGACATACGACAAACACGGAAAGTGTTGCTTGTTCTCGTTGAACGAACGTAGGAAATTCGATTATAGCGGGGAATAGGCAGACATCTTGCCGCGTCATATCCATTCGTGGGTATAGGCGTGGGGCTGTTGCTTATTTATGCTATAAGGTTTCCTACGACCTGTTCAACTAAAATAAGTTTTCGGCACCACGCTTTCTGTTTCACTTAAATCCAAAAATAATCGTCGCATAGGTGCAAGAGCGACAACCTAAACTTATTACAACTATGAAAAAGTTGTTTCTTATTGTGGCCGCTATGTTTGCGGCAGTTTCTTTCTCTGCCTGCTCTGATGATGATGACAATGGCGGGAAAGCGCCTACTCCCGAAAAATGGGTTAAACAGATAGTCTTTCGTGCTGAATGGGACGAATCATGGACAAGCACTATAACCTATGATTCCGAGAATCGTGTTAAAAAGATAAACGGTTTGAGAAATGATTCTTATGAATTTACCTACAATGGAAATTCATTAACTGTAAAAGGTAGCGACAGGACTTATACATGCAAATTGAATTCATATGGTTATGTAACAGAAGTTACAGAGGACAATGATGAAAAGGACGGGGCAATTTATTACACTCTTGAATATGATAAAAACGGTTATTTGCAACGTATTGAGCAACGTTATAGTTATAATGAATCTCGGAAACGTGTGAGCGAATGTACATGGAGAGACGGAAACCTTATAGAATCTAAACTCACCGATTATTATGAAGATGGCACTGACATAACGACGGTAAAATACTCTTATTCCAAAACAACCACACCCATTAATATTGACCTATTTTATATTGATGGAGGATATATAGACGTACTTGAACCACTTGATTTGTTGGGATTCTATGGCAGGCAAAGTGCTAAATTGCCTAATAAGGCTGATATCACCTATTCAGGTGAGTCAGAATCGGAAAGCGATGATTTTGGCGTTTACACATTAAATGGCGATGGTACTGTTGCAAGAATAGATTGCGGGTCGGTTTCTTATGAACTGATTTACTAAACAAAATGGTCAGAGGGACAGACTTTGTGCAACAGGGTTAATTTATAGACCCTCTGCACAAGTTTGTCCTTTCTATTTGACTTGTATATTTCATAAATTTTTTGTATATTTACATCATTATCAAAGATTTAATCACAACATAAATTTTAGCTAAAATGAAAAGAAAAACACCAAAAATTGAATGAACAGCAGGTACGGAAACAAAAGAGGGCATGGAATTATCCTATGTTGCCAAATCCGTGAGTTATGACGATGATTTTGCAATGACGCTTATTGTTGCACGCCAAAAAGATAATCCTACACCCATAGAGTTTTGATATATGTTTGCATTGGATATAGACCCAGCACAAGAAGTATCCATGACTTTTCAGAAGCGAGGACGAGGGTTTGCAGGCATGTCTTTTCTGATAAATCCAGCAATCGAAATACCTGCAATAGCCTTTCCGAACATCGTAACGTTTTCAGAATCTTCTACAACCTTGAATATGCTTCAAACGCATATCGACAGCGATACAATCATATTCGATTATACGACAACGGAGGGCAAACAAAGTGTATTCAAATTCCCACTCACGGGTTTCAACGAGAAATATTTAGAGCAGTTCATATAGATTTTATTTTTTTATATCTTTAATATAAATATCATATTTCATGGGACTAAGTTCAAATATTTTATGGCATCAAACAACGTTAGATGGTTTAAAAGGTATCCTTAACGAACAAGGTTTTTTTTATTCGTATAGTCTAGAGTCAATTTTATCTAGAGAATCTAAAAATAACCTAAATGTCGCATTCCCCATGGTGAGCTTGTGTGATTTGCCTTTTTCAGAACTTAATGATTATATAAAAAAATATGGTGGTTATTTAATTGGGATGAAACGTACATGGGGAAAATCCAATGGGCTCGCTCCTGTTTGGTATTGCGATTCCGAATCTACTATATTAAATGCCATTATTGACAGATATAATCAAATAGAAGTCAATATAAAAAATGGCAAAAATTTCACTATTAGCCGCGAAATATTTTTATATACATTAAGCCATATAAAAAACTATGAAGGACAATTAATTGCTCATGATTTCAATAAATATAGATTCTATGATGAACGAGAATTCAGGAGTGTCCCTCGATATAAAGAATTAAAAAAATTGCATCCTACAATACAACCCTATTTATCAGAAAAGGATTATCAAGACTACAAACGCAAACACAAAAACACTTTAATTAAAACATTAAAACTATCTTTTGAGTGGGAAGATATTCGTTATATTGTTGTAAAGCGAAAACAAGACATTAAAACTATCAGTGAGTTGCTCCAAAATCTTGCGCCAGATATTCATCCACAAATATTCACAACCCAACAAATATTAGAAGATGTCATTGGATGTAATCACAATAGGCAATTATCTATTTCCGATGCAAAATGACCACAACATTTTACTTTAATAGTCAAAAATTTCTTCTTTAGACAAATACAAAAGCAACACAACACTCTTAAAAGGAGAGAGCAGGGAGCAGGGGAAAATTTTCCCGCGCCTTTTTCTCAACAGATACGAGGACAGACTTTGCAGTTTTGCAAGGTCTGTCCTTTTTCTTTTTCAAACAGATGTCGGGGTCTACGAACATCTAAAAATCATCACAAATAACTAAAAACGAATTAATTATGACAAATCACAAGGGTAAAACACATTGAGCAATGTAGAGCCATTGACTTAATCAAATGACAATTAACAAATTACAACCTTATTTTATTCACTTGCAGTTGGCAAAAGGCTCTCCATAGGGTACACATTAAAGGGAAAATCAATCACACTATTATTCATAACTACTTGATTTAACGATTGATGCCTCTTTAGCTCAGTTGGTAGAGCACGACACTCTTAATGTTGGGGTCCAGGGTTCGAGCCCCTGAGGGGGTACAAAGCAAAAGACTGATAATCAATGATTATCAGTCTTTTTGTTTTTGTGTTCCTGCCCTGTCGTCGGGCATTTTCGGGCGGAAAAGAGAGCGTTTTCGGGGAAATGTTTAACACTAAATCAGTCGGTTAAACTTGTTTGCGCAACAATGCAAACAAATGAATATCAGCATTAACGCCGTCTTTCGCAAAGACAGACTGAACAATCAAAACGCCGCGCCCGTTCACCTGCGTTTAACACAAAACCGAAAACTTAAACACATCAGCACGGGTGTAACACTCAACATTAATGAATGGGATTTTGAAAATCAACGTGTTAAGGGTCAAACTCCCGAATTGCAGGCGTTACAACTCCGCATCGACACCAAAATCGACGAACTCCGCCGCAAAATCAAACGCTTGGAAGCATTAGAGGTAGAGGTTACTCTCGACAATCTTTTGGAAACCAACGGGCGGAAAATAAACTGCACGGTCGGTGAATATCTGAAACAGACCATCGAACGGCTGGAAACACTCGGCAAATACGGCTCGGCCTCCAAACACCGCTCGTTGTTATCCCGTTTGTCGCAATTTCGGTCGCTGAATATCTGATTTGACGAAATAGACCTTGCATATCTTCACGACTTTGAACTGTTCCTGCGTAAAGAGGGCAACACTAACAACAGCATAACAACATAAATTTTAGCTAAAATGAACAGAATACCAAAAACAGAATGACGGCAGAGCAGCGATGAACAGCGCATGATGATTTGAAAAATCGTTGCCGATGATAACTTTTACGGGATGTGCTTGGCTATATCACGCAAACCCGATGAATTTGCGCCCGCGATTTATGTATACATGCCTGACGATACAGATAGAGATATACAACTTTTCAGCGCAAAGGGCAAATAACAGTACAGATGCAATGTACATTGACTGAATCCAACGCAGAGATATTGCTCCTTATGCCGAATATCCTTGAATGGGGATACGATAAGATAAACCTATTCGAATTGCATATAAAAAGCGATACGGTTATTATCAACTATACGACAACAGAGGGGAAGCAAAGAGATTTTAAATTCCCGCTGGCTGGGTTTAAGGAGAAATATTTGGAACAATTTATATAAATTATCTATCTTTGCTCATACGATATGCCGAAACTTTATATCATAGCGGGTTGTAACGGTGCAGGAAAAACGACTGCATCCTACACCGTATTGGTTGCAAAGAGTTCGTCAATGCCGATGAAATTGCAAAAGGGCTGTCGCCGTTCAATCCCGAAAGCGTGGCAATCGAAGCAGGGCGGCTGATGTTGCAACGTATGGATGACTTACTTGCCAGGGCGCGGATTTTGCATTTGAAACGACGTTGGCAACTCCGTTCCTATGTGAAATTTATCGAACGGGCACACGCGAAAGGCTACTTTGTAACTCTACTTTATTTTTGGCTACCGACACCCGAACAAGCTATCGAGCGTGTTGCAACACGCGTGAGCGAGGGCGGCCATAATATCCCGTCGGATGTCATTCGCCGTCGTTATGCGAACGGGATTAGGAATCTTGTAACACTTTATACGCCGATTTGTAATTTCTGGACGATATACGACAATAGTTCGGCAGATGCAGAAATTAAAATCATCGCTTCGGGAGCGAAAAACACAACAATCAAAATAGAAGATACGTTATCCTACAAAACAATTTCAGACTATGAGCGAGATTGAAATAAAACAAATGCAGGAGAAAATCAATGCAGGGATTTTACTTGCCCGAAAGCGTCTGATTGAGAAAACAAAAAAAGAGGACGGCGAATTAGTGGTTGTGCGAGATGGAAAGGTCGTACGCATCAAAGCCAAAGACCTTAAATAATTCTGTCTAATTGAGAAATATATCCTCGGCCATACGGTCGGGGATTTTTTATATAGAAATCAAAGCTACTGAAAATTGCCGAAAACAGACGAACGGCGAGAGGGTGATTCATCTTTAAATCAGTCTGTTACGGACAAAAACTTCGTTTTTGTCCGCGAAGTAGACACAACACTCTCAATGTTGGGATTCAGGGTTCGAGCCCCTGAGGGGGGGGGCAGAAAAGCAGTTGAAAGATACTGCAACAAACAGAAAAAACCTTGGCTAAATCTTTCTTAATCTTTGATTGAGCACATGCACTTCTATGCCCGGTATCGATTCGATAAACCGGCTTCCCAACAACATGGAGGGCGTGTAATATCCGCCCGGGCCGGTATAATCCAGACAATATTGCGCAATCCGGATACCGACCGTGGCGGTCAGAGCGTAGACATTGGGGGTGGACATCGTCATTTCCAGCTTTTCGCCGTCCGGAGCCTCGGCCTCGCCCCAGAATTGTCCCCGCCCGGCCTCCAGCGCTTTGGCGTCAGGCCCTTTTTTCATCAGCCAGCCAGCTAGACGCTTCGTGATCTTCTGCCCGAACTGGGTATTCAGAATCCCTTTGACCGGGTTGGTCAATCGTATCATATAGATGCTCATTCTCGGCATAGCCATATAGACTGCGCCATCGGGAACTCCGGTAGATATTCCGGAGGTGAAAACATCCCCCCAGGGGATCGTCATAGCCCACTGGGGCTTGTTCTGAAACGGGATTTTCCGCATCTGAAAGGCATTCGAAACGACTTTCAGCATACCGCCCTCGCGGATCAACCCGCCTTTGCCGAAACTCTCGATCATGGTGTTGACCGTGCCGATACTCGGATTGGTGCCGAACGAGAGAGCCAGATCGATGCGCGTGGCGACGGGCAGTTTCTCCTTAAGCATCGCCGCCAGACAGTCGGTTGGCACGATGTCGGTTCCGGCACCTGGCAAAATGAGGACGTTTTGCTGCCGCGCCTCTTCATCCAGCGCATGGCATTTCCGGAAGATGTCGATCTCGCCCGTAATGTCGAGGTAGTGGATCTGTTGCGCAAGACATGCTCGCGCCAGCGGCTCCGCCGTGGCGGAAAACGGCCCCGCACAGTTGAGTAGTACGCTTATATCCTGTAAATTGCTTCCGGTATTCCGTACACCGAAAGCCCGGCATTCGAGGCTCAGTTCCGTAGCGATAGGTTTCAGCTTTTCGTCATCTCGCCCGGCGATAATAGGGCGGAGCCCCTGTGCCACAGCCTCGCGCACCATCAGCTCTCCGGCATAGCCGTAGGCCCCGTAGATCATCAACTGGTTATTTTTCATCGGATCTCCCTTTTAGTCAGGTGATTCAATACGACTTTCGCCATTTCCTTGGAGCTGAGCGGATTCTGTCCAGTGATCAGGGTTCCGTCGACAACGACTTTCGAAGTCATCGGAATCCATGCTTTCCGGTAATCGGCACCCCGTTCTTTCAGCACCGCTTCGAGGTCGAAAGGAACAACCTTTTTGCGCCGGGCAAGGGTTTCCTCGAACCAGCTGAATCCGGTGATCTTTTTACCGGCTACCAGCATCTGCCCGTCGGACAGCCCGACATTCAGCAATCCGCATACGCCGTGACAAATCGCCGACACGATTTTGCCGCTTTCAAAATGCGTTTTGAGAATTGCCTGCAGGACGGCATTGTCCGGGAAATCGTACATGCTGCCATGTCCTCCGGCCAGATAAACACAGTCGAACCGTCGCCCCGCAACTTCATCGAGACTTTGGGCATGATGCAACAGCTCCCGAAATTCGGGGTCGTTCCAATATGCTTTGGACATCTTATCGAGGGTGAACGGCTTCAAACTCTCGGGATCGACCGGTATCTCACCGCCTTTCGGACTCGCGATCGTTATCTTGCAGCCCAGCCCTTTCGCTCGGTGATAGATGTGTGTCAGTTCGCTGAGCCATAATCCGGTGGGTAGAATTGCATTGGCATAGGCTCCGATTCCGGTCGCTACGATCAAAATTTTCGGCATAATCATGACGGTGTTTTTTTGATAGGTAATGCTGCAAAAATTACTCCGTATTGCTATTCGATCTTCTTCCAAATCACCGACCGTTTCGCCCACACCGAAGAGCCTTTTATGGACATATCCGTTGAATTTAAAGAATAGGCTTTCGGCCCAACATATTCCGCTGCCGTTTCACTTGGCGTATCTCGCGGAGCATTTCGTGAACCATTCGCCGGATTTCGATTATCACTGCACTGCTCTCGCTTTCGTTCATAACCGTCAGGATTACTGACTGCAAAGGTCGGATCGGTCTTTTGCTTCGCAGGATAGATGCCGGCACGCATTTTAGGGTATGCGTGATCCCAAAAGGCAATTCCGGTTATTCCCTACTCTGGCGGTCAGGGCTGTCGGAACCTTTGCGGCCTGCCTTTTTCAGGGGAAGCCGCGGGAAAAGTTTTCTGAACCGCACTATGTAAGCCGCAACCCGGTTCCCCGCGACGATCAGGCTCACGGCAATGATAATCAACAGGATGCCGCAACATATCCTCAGCGTGAGGGTCTCCCCGAAGATCATCACCCCGAAGAAGACCGCCGTGACAGGTTCCAAGGCACCGAGGATTGCCGTCGGCGTCGAACCGATGTACTGGATGGCGCTGGTAGTACACAAAAACGAGATCGCCGTCGGGAAAACAGCCAGTGCGAGCAAGTTCCCCCACAGGTACCATTTATCGGGCACATGGACTGCCATGCCGAAGTCCAGCCGGACAACGTAAAGCAGCAACCCGAAAAGCAGGACGTAGAACGTCACCTTGAGCGTCGCAACGGATTTCAGCACCGGGCGGTTCACGCCGACGATATAAATTGCGTAGGACAAAGCCGAAACCATCACCAGAACCGTTCCCGTGATATTGAGCGTCGAACCATCGCTGCCTTTGAACAACAGCCCGATACCGGCCAATGCCAGCAAGATGCACAGCGCTGTCTGCGGAGAGAGTTTTTCCCGGAAGCCGAAAGCCATGATCAACGCCACGAAAATAGGATATACGAACAGTAGCGTCGAGGCGATACCGGCGTCCATGTAATTGTAGCTCAAGAACAAGGACAGCGACGAGAGGGCAACCAGCAAACCCAGGAGCACCAGCGGCACGATCTCACGGCGGTGCAGCTTGAAATCCCGGCCGCGCGCCTTGAGCATGGTACCCAACAACGGGATGGCAAAAAGGTACCGGAAGAACAATACCGAATCGGGATCCATCCCCGCCTTGTAGAGCGGAAGGGCAAAGAGCGGATTCATGCCGTACGTGGCGGCGGCAACAGCTCCCAGAAGGTAACCTTTGGCTTTTGTATTCATACGGTCGGATTTTGCGGCAAAAATAGTATTTATTTCGGCTGCAAATGCAGACCGGGCAAAATTATCACGCGATCGCCAACCGGTAGCGCACACGTCCCGCACCGACACATCCCCTCCTACGGGTGAAGCTCCTGAATATTGCCGACCCTTCGATGCGAAACGATCCCTACCGGGGCAAGGCAGCCGGTACGACTTCCCTGCGGATCAAAGCCGCACGGACGAAATATTCGGGGATGCAGGCCTCGTCCAGCAGCCACTTGGGCGTGGCCGATTCGTCTTTCTTCCCCGACCAGTCGTTGTAAAACAACCCGGCGGCATCCCGTGCGTTCCGGCGCGCCCAATCCATCCAGCGGATGAATATATCCACGTATTTCGGATCGCCGTCGAGGTCGTAAAGCGCCTGGTAGCCCCGCAACAACACCAGATAGAACCACGGCAAATCACGGTTCGCGGCCGCGCCGTCCGGCGTCTCCGGCAAATAGAATTTCCGGGCTCCTTCGGCCAGCCGGCGGGCATTGTCCAGATAAACACGATCGCCGGTATACCCATACAACGCGACGGCACCCTGCAGCAGCAACCCCGTATTATAAGAATAGACCGCCTTGTCCAGACGCGCTTCGGGCTGCGTGAGCCAGGAGTTCCAGACTATATCCAGTTCCGGATCGTGCAGGTAGGCATCCATCCAGTCGTAGAAACGGCGCCCGGCAGTCAGGTAATAGGGGTCTCCCGTCGCCCCGTACAGGTTGAGTGCCAGCAGCATCGCCTTACCGTTGGCGCACCCCGGCTTCTGGTTCTCCACCCCTTCGAGCCACGACACGGCACCGTCGTGGTCGGGGCGCCAGCCGCTCAGGATGAAGGTCATCACCTGCTTGGCTTTTTCCAGGTGGGCGGGATTGCGGGTCACGCCGTAGGCCGCGACGTAGGCCAGGCCGACCAGCCCGTTGTCGTCGTAATAACGGTCGACCTTGCCCATCCTGACGGGATAAGCCTGATACCCGGCGGGCATCCGCCCGTCGTCGTAATACTGCTCGACAGCCATCACCATCGAATCGACATAGCAGCCGTATTTCACCGGATCGACTTCGGCCAGCGCAACCGCCGAGGTGAACACCCCGTCCATGGGCCACAGGAAGGAAACCTCCTGCGTGCTTTTCGCCCCGTCGTCGAAATAGTTTACATCGGGACGGTAGCTATTGGGGTAATATTCCGAAAACAGGCCGTATTCCGGCACCCGGTACATGTCCCACACCTTGCGGAACATCTCTTCGGCAAACGCATAATGCTCCCCCGTTGCGGGGGTCGCTGCCTCCTGACGGCATCCCGACAGGCAACACGCAGCACCGAAGAATGCGGCAAAAAATACATTTTTCATCTTATCGTTACATTTGAATCAGTCCCTGCCGGAACAACCTCCTCAGAATTCGAGCCGCACGACGACCGGGAAATGATCCGACGGCGTCCGCGCCTCATAGCTGTGCAACGACACCTCCTTGGGGAATGCTCCGGACTTGATCTCCTCGTCGCTGCGGGTGGTCTGCGAACGGTAGGTGTCCGTCAGCACCCCGTAATCGTGCACACGCACCGAAGGCGACACGAAAATATGGTCGATACGGCTGTCGGTTTTCAGCGTGGGGTTGAAATTGTTGAACGTCCCGTTCGGGGCATAGCGTCTGGCCGCGGTTTCATACGAATCGGCCAATACCCCCGAGGCGGTGAAGGTCGTATAGATGGGGTTGTTCTGGTCGACGTTGAAATCGCCCGTGAGGATCACGAACTCCCTGGGGCCGCACATTTCGCGGATCTTCGCGACGACCAGTTTGGCGCTCTCCTCGCGCGCCCGGACACCGACGTGATCCATATGCAGGTTGAAGAACCAGAACCGGCGCCTGGTCTGCCTGTCCAGGAAATGCCCCCATGTGCAAATGCGGGGCAGCGCGGCGTCCCACCCCTTGTTGGGACGGTCGGTAACTTCCGAGAGCCAGAAATGGCCTTCGTCCAGCAACCGGAAACGCTCCTTTTTATAGAATATGGGGGAATATTCGCCTTTGGCCTTGCCGTCGTCGCGCCCCACGCCGATATAGGCATAGTCGGGAAGCTGCGCCAGCATATCGTGCAACTGCCCGTCGAGCACCTCCTGGCTGCCGAAAATATCGAACCCCTGGAATTCGATCAGCCCGCATACCCAGGGGCAGCGGCGTTCCCAACCGTTGCCTCGTTCGGCGTCGCCTTTATTGGCGTTACGGATATTGTAGGTGGCTACGGTCAGTTCCTGCGCAACGGCAGGGAGCAGCAGCACGGCGAACAGGGCGAGGGTCAGCAATCTTTTCATAGTAATGTTTTCGGGTTAACGGAATAATTATTTCGGGATACAAAGATATAAAAACGGGACTGGAATTCCTCAGTCCGGATCGCGGGTATAGCGATCCGGCAGGGAGAGGATGCCGTCGATCCGGTATCCGTCCTCCCCGTGCCTGAGCAGCAATTCGGCTTTCCGGTATTTCCGGTTGAAATTATCCCACAGCAAGATCCGGTAAACATCCGTCCGAACGGAATCCTTTTCGATACGGAGATTTTCCAGCACACTTTCATCGCAGTCCTGCGCCTCCAGGAACGGATCGTAATCCAGCTCCATTTCCGCATACATCCGCTGCAACCGGCCGAACAACCGCGGGGTCAGGTATCGCCGCAGGATCGCCAGGCCTTCTTCATTATCACCATTCCGCAACCACGCGGCTATGTATTCCTCGTAAAACCGCCGCAGCATCCCCAGGGCGGAATCCGGCATGTTTTCCCCCGCATGCACGCCGTGCACCTTGTCCGCGGAATATCCCGTCCGGACAGCATTGCCGGCCCGTATCATCCCCGCAGGGCAAGGCGGACGGACGGATTCCCGGCTGCTGCTCCGGGCGCTTATTTCCGCGCCGACAGCCAACAGAGCCACTGTGGCTAAGAACAGCATTATGTTGATTTTCATAATATTACGATTTAATTCCGGAATACAGCGCCCGGTGCCGCGCGGCTACCCCACATCGAATTCCCTGTGGCCGGGCACTACCGTGCGTAAAGGTAATAAAAACACCCGGAAAACAGCAAGGTTGACAGCCGGAAAAACAGCCGGCAGGCACAAAGGCCCGGATATTCGCGCCCGCAACACAAAAAATCGCACCAGACATGCATACTTTCAGGCCGCAGGCCGCATCGTTCGGTTATTTTTACTATCTTTGCTGGGCTAAATACCGGTACCGAATGCAACCAGTGAACCGAACCTCCGACCCCCAGGGGCAGCCAGTCAGCACGAACCTGTCTGCAACCGGATTCCGGGAGCCGGGGTTCTGCAACCAGGTGCAACCGCAGGATCGGGGAAGGGCTCGCACCGCATGAACCGCACGCACCGCATGGCCGATTCCTGCGCAGAAAAATGCTGAAACCAACAAATAAATAGCAACCATGTACAGATACGACAACCGGGTGGTCATCACTCTCGATGCCGGAGGTACGAACCTCGTGTTCGGAGCCATGCAGGCCAACAAATTCATCGTCGAACCCATCACCATGCCGTCGAATGCGGACGACCTCGACAAATGCCTGGCAACGATGGTCGAAGGCTTCCAGGCCGTGATCGACAAACTGGAGGCCAAACCCGTCGCCATCAGCTTCGCATTCCCGGGCCCGGCCGATTATCCCAACGGCATCATCGGCGGTTACCTGCCCAATTTCCCCTCGTTCCGCGAAGGCGTGGCGCTGGGGCCCTTCCTCGAATACAAATTCGGCATTCCGGTATTCATCAACAACGACGGCGACCTGTTCGCCTATGGCGAAGCACTGGGCGGCGCCCTGCCCGAGGTAAACGCCAAGCTCGAAGCCCTGGGCTGCCCGAAACGCTACAAAAACCTGGTGGGCTACACCTTCGGCACGGGCTTCGGCATCGGTGTGGTGGTCAACAATCAACTCAACCGCGGCGACAACTCGTGTATCGAGACCTTCTGCCTCAAACACAAGAAGATGCCCGACATCATCGTCGAGGACGGCGTGGCAGTACGCGCCATCAAGCGGGTCTACGGCGAGGTCTCGGGCGACGTAAAACACGCGTTCGAGCCGAAGGACATCTGCGAGATCGCCGACGGCAAACGTCCCGGCGATGTCGAAGCGGCCAAACAGGCCTTCGCCGAGTTGGGCGAGATCGCCGGCGACGCCATGGCAACGGCCGTGACGCTGGTGGACGGGCTCATCGTCATCGGCGGCGGCATCACCGCAGCCCGCAAGTACATCATGCCCAGTCTGCTGAAAGAACTGCGCGGCAAGATGCACACCATCACGGGCGAGGAGTTGAACCGCGTGCAGATGAAGGTCTACGACCTGGACAACGAGGAAGAATTCAAGGAGTTCGCCAAGGGCGACCAGCGTGCGCTGAAGGTTTACGGCACGGATCGTTACGTGGCATACGACCCCCAGAAACGCATCGGAGTCATGATCTCGAAACTCGGGGCGAGCAATGCCATCTCGGTGGGTGCCTACGCATTCGCCCTGAGCCAGCTCGACGCACAGAAACAACAATAATTCTTTACAGCATCAGGGAATAAAAAATTATGTATAAGTTCCAACCCATTCTCAAATCGACAATCTGGGGCGGCGAAAAGATCGTCCCCTACAAGCACATCGCCTCCGACCAGAAGCAGGTCGGCGAAAGCTGGGAACTTTCGGGCGTCAAGGGTAACGAATCGGTCGTAGCGGGAGGCCCCGAGGCGGGCACCACCCTGCCCGGGCTGATCGCACGCCACGGCGCGGCATTGCTCGGCAAGGCCAATGCAGCACGCTTCGGGCAGGAGTTCCCGCTGCTGATCAAGTTCATCGACGCACGGCAGGATCTCTCGATCCAGGTGCACCCGAACGACGCACTGGCATGGGAGCGCCACAAATCGAAAGGCAAGACCGAGATGTGGTACGTCGTGGACGCCGACAAAGGCGCACGCCTGCGCTCGGGATTCGCCAAGCAGGTGACGCCTGCCCAGTACGAAGCCAGCGTCGCGGACAACACCATCACCGACCTGCTCGCCGAATATGAAATACACCCCGGCGACCTCTTTTTCCTGCCGGCCGGACGCGTTCACAGCATCGGAGCCGGGGCGTTTATCGCCGAGATACAGCAGACCTCGGACATCACCTACCGCATCTACGATTTCAACCGCAAGGATGCCGACGGCAACACCCGCGAGCTGCACACCGAACTGGCGAAGGGCGCCATCGACTACACCGTACTGCCCGATTACCGGACGCATTACCAGAAGGCGCAGGATCGCGAAGTGGAACTGGTGTCGTGCCCCTATTTCACCACCTCGCTCTACGACCTGACCGAAGCGCAGACCATCGACTATTCGGCATTGGATTCGTTCGTCGTCGTGATCTGCGTCGAAGGCAAGGGAACACTCTGCGACGACTCGGGCAACGAAATGCCGATCCACCAGGGAGAGACCGTGCTGCTCCCCGCCACGGTAAAATCGCTCCGCGTGATTCCAGGGGGAAACCTGAAAATGCTGACCAGCTACATCAAATAAACAGGCAACACCCGTCGTCGAAAAATCCCCGGCAGCCGATAATTGCCGGGGATTTTATTTTCGGTCAAGCGGCATAGTTGTAAATTCAATGAGAAACAAAACATCCGATCGTAAAAATACTTACCAAAAACCTCATTAAAAGAAAAAAGTTTTATTTTTACGCGATTCCGTTGCAGGACTGCGTTCTTTTTAGTACCTTTGGGGTGTGCAACCGTAATAGCGCGGAAACAGCAGAAAATCGTACGCCATGAAGGAGAATTTAAGAGAGATCGCATCGCATTTCGCCTTGGAAGGCCCCGTCACGGCCATCGACTCACTGGGCGAAGGATTCATCAACGACACATTCATCGTCCGCACCGAAGCAGATGCCCCCGACTACATCCTCCAACGCAAGAACAAGGCCGTTTTCCCCGACGTGCCGGCCATGATGGACAACATCCGCCGGGTCACGGAACACATCCGCCGCCGCGTCATTGCGGCCGGAGGCGACCCGCGGCGCGAGGTGATGACCGTCGTCCCGGCAAAGGACGGGCACTTGTACCACGTCGACGCGGAAGGCGAATACTGGGCCGCGACGGTCTTCATCGACGACACGGTTGCCTACAACAAGGCCGACTCCCCGGAACTGGCCCGCAAGGGCGGCGAAGGCATCGGGAAATTCCAGTCCCAGCTGGACGATTTCACCGAACCGCTGGCGGAGACGATCAAAGGGTTCCATAACATCCGCCACCGTTTCGGACAATGGGACGCCGCCCTGGCCCGCGATGCCGCAGGGCGCAGAATACACCTCGCGGAGGAGATCGGCTGGATCGAGTCGCGGCGCGCCGAGATGCTCTCTTTCTGGTCGAAGGTCGAGGACGGTACGATCCCTACGCGCGTGACGCACAACGACACGAAGATCAACAACATCCTGTTCGACAAACAGGGCGAGGTGCTCTGCGCCATCGACCTCGACACGGTGATGGCCTCCACGTCGCTCAACGATTTCGGCGACGCGATCCGCTCTTACGCCAACACGGGCGACGAGGACGACCGCGACCTGTCGCGTGTCGGCATTTCGCTCGAAATGTTCAGCGCCTACACCGACGGATACCTCTCGCTGCGTGCAGCACAACTCACCGACACGGAAATCGGCCATCTGGCTTTCTCGGCACGGTATATCACGTTCGAACAGGTTTTGCGCTTCCTGATGGACTACATCGACGGCGACACCTATTACAAGATAAAATACCCCGACCACAACCTCGTACGCACGCACGCCCAATACCGCCTGTTGCAAAGCATGGAGGAACATTACGGCGAAATGTGCCGCATCGTGGACGGGATCGCGGCGAAATACCGCAACGCATAAAAACGCATAAACCGAAAAAGACGATGCAGCAAAAGAGGGAGGGGAAAACAATCATGGAGATACGGAAAATAACAGGCGTCGTCCCGGCCGACAAACGGGCCGTCGAGGCCGCTTTCGACAGCATCGAACCGCAGCCGGTAGCTTGCTGCAACTGGCCGGAGCAATATCCCTATGCACCGGAGGTTTCGTTCCGCATGTTCCACACGGGTGCCTACCTGATGCTGCGCTTCGACGTCGCGGAACGATGGACGATGGCCCGCGTCACGGAGGATAACGGGGAAGTTTGGACTGATTCGTGCGTGGAGTTCTTCATCGCCCCCGACGACAGCGGCTACTACTACAATTTCGAATGCACCTGCATCGGGCGTCTGCTCGTGGGGTTCCGCAGGGAGCGCGAACACGCCACGCATGCCACGCCCCGGGTCATGGAAAGCATCCTGCGCAACCCGAGCCTCGGGCCGCGCCCCTTCCCCGAACACGAGGGCGACAACCGCTGGTCGGTAGTGCTGGCCATCCCGCCGCAGGCGTTGTTCATGCACTCGCTGACGGACTGGAGCGGACTGAAGGCGAAGGTGAACCTCTACAAATGCGGGGACAAACTCTCGCAGCCCCATTTCCTGTCGTGGAAGCCGATCGCGGCTCCGAAGCCCGACTTCCACCTGCCGGAATTTTTCGAACAAATTAAATTTTCAAAGATATGAACAACAAATATTCACTTCCCAAAGACGGGGGCCTGATCGAAGTATCGGCTCCGCGCGACATCATCCACCGTTACGAAAAGATCCACACGACGGTTTATGAAAACGAGTACCTGGGCGTGCAATACGTCGCCGACACCATCGTGAAGGCAATCCGCACGTATAACGAAATCCACTGTTCGAACGAGGTTTACGAGGAGTCGCAGCCGTTCGTGCTGGGGCTCACGACCGGGCGCACCCCGCTCGGGCTGTACCGCGAACTGGTCAAACGCCACGAGGAGGGGATCGTCAGCTTCCGCAACGTGGCGGTATTCAGCCTCGACGAGTTCTACCCGATCCACTCGACCGAACAGCAGAGCCGCAATTTCCGCATCCACGAGGATTTCCTCAACCATATCGACATCCTGCCCGAAAATATCCACATCCCCGACGGCACGGTACCCGAAGCCAGGATTTCCGAATACTGCGCATCGTACGACCACTCGGTGCGCAAGATCGACCTGATGATCATCGGCGTCGGCGAGGACGGACAGATCGGCTTCAACGAACCGGGATCGTATGCCAAATCGCGCACGCGGCTGGTTCAGCTGACCCACAACACGCGCAAAATCCAGTCAGGCGCGTTCTTCGGCCTGGAAAACACGCCGAAGATGGCCATCACGATGGGTATCGACACGATCATGCGCGCCGAGAAGATCATCCTGATGGCGTGGGGCGAGGAGAAAGCCAAAATCGTCCAGAAGGTTGTCGAAGGCGAAGTCACCAGCCAGGTACCTGCCTCAAACCTGCAGATGCACCCCAATATCGAGGTGGTGATCGACGAAAATGCCGCGCAAATGCTTACGCGCGAGCAGACACCGTGGCTGGTAGGCCCCTGCAAATGGACGCCCAAGTTCACGCGCAAGGCCGTAGTATGGCTGTGCGGCGTGGTACAGAAGCCGATCCTCAAACTCACCTACAAGGATTATATCGAAAACTCGCTGGGCGAGCTGCTCGAACAGGGACGCGCCTACGACCAGATCAACATCGACGTGTTCAACGACCTGCAGCACACCATCACGGGCTGGCCGGGCGGCAAGCCCAACGCCGACGATTCGACACGCCCTGTATCGTCGGAACCGTTCCCCAAGCGCGTGGTGGTATTCTCGCCCCACCCCGACGACGACGTCATCTCGATGGGCGGTACCTTTATCCGCCTCGTGCAGCAGGGACACGACGTACACGTAGCCTACGAAACTTCGGGCAACGTGGCCGTACACGACGACGTCGTGCTGCAGAACATCGACACGGCCCGCGAACTGGGCTTCGGAGACCACTACGCCGAGGTCGAGAAGATCATCGCCGGCAAGAAGAAGGGCGAACCCGAACCGCGTCCGCTGCTCGACCTCAAGGGTGCCATCCGCCGCGCCGAGGCACGCGCCGCCGTCCGCTCGTTCGGCCTGAACCCCGACACGAACGCCCACTTCCTCAACCTGCCGTTCTACGAAACGGGCGGTATCAAGAAGGGACAGCTTACGGAGAAGGACATCGACATCATCGTCAAGCTGCTGCGCGAGGTGAAACCCCACCAGATTTATGCCGCAGGCGACCTGGCCGACCCGCACGGGACACACCGCACGGCCATGGAGGCCGTACTCGGCGCCCTGGACGTAGTCAGGGACGACGAATGGCTCAAGGAATGCCACCTGTGGCTCTACCGCGGTGCATGGATGGAGTGGGATCTGGGCATGGTCGACATGGCGGTGCCGCTGTCGCCCGACGAGCTGATCATGAAGCGCCACGCCATCTACCGCCACCTCTCGCAGAAGGACATCATGCCCTTCCCGGGCAGCGACCCGCGCGAGTTCTGGCAGCGCGCCGAAGAGCGTACGCAGAACACGGCGCAGCTTTACGACAAGCTCGGCATGGCCGAATACCAGGCGATCGAGGTGTTCGTCAAGATGTTCTGACGCCCGTCCGAATGAAGAATGAACAGACAAACCGATAAACCGAAAAATATATGCGACTCATTATCGAAGACACACAGGAAAATGCCGGCCGTTGGGCGGCGCATTACATCGTCGGGCAGATCAACAAGAAGCAGGCTGCCGGAGGCACGTTCGTGCTGGGCCTGCCGACGGGTTCGACCCCGCTGACGACGTACAAGGAGCTGATCGCCCTGAACAAAGCCGGGAAGGTATCGTTCAAGGATGTCGTCACGTTCAACATGGACGAATACGTCGGGCTCCCGGAAGAGCATCCCGAAAGCTACCATTCGTTCATGTGGAACACCTTTTTCAACCACGTGGACATCACCCCGGCCAATGTCAACATCCTCAACGGCAACGCCCCCGACCTGCAGAAGGAATGCGACGAATACGAGGAGAAAATCCGCCGCGCAGGGGGCATCGACCTCTTCCTGGGCGGTGTCGGCGAAGACGGGCACCTGGCCTTCAACGAACCGTTCTCGTCGCTCAACTCGCGCACCCGCGTCAAGACGCTGACCTACGACACGCTGGTCGTAAACTCGCGTTTCTTCGACAACGACGTGAACAAGGTACCCAAGCAAGCCTTGTCGGTGGGCGTAGCCACCGTGCTCGATGCTAAGCAGGTGCTGATCCTCGCCCTCGGGCATAAGAAAGCCCGCGCCTTGCAACAGTGTGTGGAAGGCCCTTACTCACACGTCTGCACGATCTCGGCCATGCAGGTACACCCCCACGGGATCGTCGTATGCGACGAACCCGCGACCGCGGAACTGAAGGTCGGCACCTACCGTTATTTCAAGGATATCGAGAAGGACAACCTGATCTGAATCCGGACTGGCTCTAAATAAAGAATCCCCGCAGGCCGATGCCTGCGGGGATTCTTTTCGGCACAGAAGGCGGTTCCGGCCTGCTGCCGTTATTGCGCAGGATGCCCCCGGCACTCCCCCCGGACAGCAAGCACCGATCCGGCAACAGCCCACCGAGCAACAGTTCCGGCCGGCAACTGCCCGGCCGACAAACACCCGGTCAGCACACACCCGTCCGGCAACCGCCCCGGCCGAAATCAGACACCGGCCGAAATCAGACACCGGCGAAGCGGCAAAAAATTCCCCGCACGGCTGGCAGGCCGTACGGGGAATCGTTTGAACCATACTAATCTCTAAATAGCCGGGCCCAAATTACATGGCATCGGGTTTCAGCAACCCGATCTCGTCGACACAGAAATAGGTCGGATCCGCCAGATAGTCGCAGACCGCCTTGAATACCAGCTTGTCCACCGCACCCAGCGACGACAGGTCGACTTTGCGCCATCCGCTCAGCTTCGATTTCCCGGCGACGAGAGTTTCCGTGATGCTGCCCTTTTCCACACCGCCGAGCGACCCCGTGATCTTCACCTGGAAACTGTCGCTATCCGCCCCCGTGAAATAATTGTATACCCAGGTCGAATTGGCGATGTATAGGTGGGCGACGATGCGCGGCTCCACCAGGTCGATGGTCGGATAACCCGACTCACTCAGGTATTCGGGATACATTTCCGTCGGCGAGTTGGAATCGTAAAATACGGCATAGGTTTCCGTACCGTTGGCACCGCCGTCCGCCCACACGGAGAACTGCTGCTTGCTGGAGGGAGCGGCCGCATTCCGGTCGGGCATCCGCGAAAGCCCGATGCCGCCCCACCCGTCGTATAGCGATGAATAATAGGCGTTGAAAACCAGATTCTGGTCTGCCGTCGAAAAGAGCATGCCGTCGAAATCCGTACCCACAGCGTATTGCTTCGCACAAAAAGCGTTCGCATAGGTATAATCCCCCATTCCCATCAGGGACATCGTAACGGGGCCGAGCTTCACGTCGTCGCCGGTCATGGCGTCGAGCAGATGTTCGGAGGCCTCGAATGATACTACTTCGCCGTCAAAGGGTTTCTCGCACGGGCCGTCGTCGTCCGAGCAGGCTACAAAGGCAAATGCAGCCGCAATAATCCAAAAAATATTTTTCATCTCAAAATAGTTATTCGGTATAAGCGAAATCATCAATACAGAAATAAGTCGGCGCCATCACATCATCGCACTCAACAGAGAAAACAATTTTGGTCACGGCTCCCAATTTATCCAGCCCTACGTTCTTCCAATCAGCTACGACCTTGTTGTCCGATGCCAACGGCACCTCAATCGTCCCCGTTTCGGTTTCACCGTTGAAACCGATAATCGCAACACTGAAGTCGCTGTATTTAGTATCGGTGAGGTAAAGATATGTCCACGTATTATTGGCAATACGAAGCGACACGGGAGTAATAACCGTCGAAAACTCGATGGCCGGGCTGAACGAATAACCCGGGCCCATACCTTTCATATCGTATGCAACGGCGAACTTGTTCAGGCCGTCATCAGCCGTCGTATAAACGCTGAACTGGTTATCCGTCCCGAAAGTCGTTTTGTCATGACAGGCAGACATCGCGAATTTGCACCACGTGTCCCAGACACCGCCGAAATCCGAGAAATACGAGAGGAACGAAGCACTTCCTTCTTTGTAAATCACGCCTTCGAACTCCAACGAGCCGTCTACATCCGTTGCCAGAGTTTTACCCCACAGGTATCCGTCGGAACCAAGTTCCACCTCACTGAAAGATATTGTTTCGAGCTGGGGGGGGGTCGGCATCTTATCGTCGTCCGAGCAGGCGGCAAAAGCAAAAGCGGCAAAGGCCAACAGTAAAAGTTTTTTCATCTTTCGTTTGTTTTATGTGCATAAAATAAAAAAATCCGGTTCCGAACTCCCGGAATCGAACCCCCATTTCATGCAACCGGACGCGCACCTATAAATAAAGCCGCCCTCCTGCAACAAACGCCGACACTGCCGTGTCTCCGTCCGAAGCGCTCCGTTCTCCGCAGAGCTTGCCCGAAAATAAGGATCCTCCCACCGGGAGATGCAAGGCAGGTCTTCTGGCTCGTTCCAGCCGCAACGCCTTCCCAGTCCAAAGACCAGTGGCTAAAAGAGTGTTGCGGCAATCGACGGAACATACAGCAGCGGGAACTGCTGCCGAATTACACGGCATTCCCATTTAATCACACGGGGCCTTGCCCGGCCCTTTGTGAACCATTGCGGTGCAAAGTTAAAAAATAAATTCTTATCTTTGCCCTCGCTAACAAAAATTCAGCAAAAATATGAAGCACGCATACGTATTTCCCGGACAGGGTGCACAGGCGGTCGGTATGGGCAAAGACCTTTACGACAACGTCCCCGAAGCAAAGGAGCTTTTCGAAAAAGCCAATGATATCCTCGGTTTCCGTATCACGGACATCATGTTCGCCGGCACGGACGACGAGCTCAAGCAAACCAAAGTGACGCAGCCCGCCGTATTCCTTCACTCGGTAATCATGGCCAAGGCGCTCGGCGTGAAACCCGACGCTGCCGCAGGACACTCGCTGGGTGAGTTCTCGGCCCTGGTCGTGGCCGGTGCCCTCTCGTTCGAAGACGGCCTGAAGCTCGTCTCGAAGCGTGCCATGGCCATGCAGGCCGCCTGCGAGGCACAGCCCGGTACGATGGCCGCCATCCTCGGCCTGGAAGACCACGTAGTCGAAGAAATCTGCGCATCGGTCGACGGCATCGTCGTAGCGGCCAATTACAACTGCCCCGGCCAGCTCGTGATCTCGGGTGCCGTGGAAGCCGTCGACGCAGCCTGCGAAAAAGCCAAGGCCGCCGGTGCGCGCCGCGCCCTGCGCCTGCCCGTAGGCGGCGCATTCCACTCGCCGCTGATGGAGCCTGCCAAGCAGGAACTGGAAAAGGCGATCAGCGAGGCTCCGTTCCAGACGCCCGTATGCCCGATCTACCAGAATGTCGACGCGAAGCCCTACACGGATCCCGCACAGATCAAGGCCAACCTGATCGCACAGCTGACCGCCCCGGTACGCTGGACATACATCGTAAAGAACATGCTCGCCGACGGCGTGACGGAATTCACCGAGCTCGGCCCCGGCACCGTATTGCAGGGCCTTATCAGGAAGGTAAACCCCGAAGCCGTCGTAGAATCGAAATCGACGTTATAGTCTAAAAAGTCTCAAAACAAAAAGGAACGGACTGATTTTCAGTCCGTTCCTTTTATTATAATGTGTTTTGAAACAAAATTTATTAAATTTTATTAATAACATGTTGCATTTTTTAAATATACTTATTATATTTGCAAAGGTTTAGTTAAAAATGAGACAGGACGGATGACATCACTCACCGAATTTTTCAACAAACACGAAGACGATGCCCTGAAGGGTATTTCGCACAAGAACAGTATCATCAAGCGCAACATCATCGCCTACATGGCGGTGAACGGCGAATGTACGCTCTCGGAACTGACCAAAGAGCTGCATATCAGTGTCCCGACCATCACCAAGCTGGTGCAGGAACTGGTCGATGAGAACATCGTAACGGATCTGGGCAAGGTGGAAACCCCGGGCGGACGCAGGCCGAACATATTCGGCCTGGCCAATTCGGCGATCTATTTCGCAGGTGTCAACGTCGGGCGCGACAACATGACATTCCTGATCACCGACCTGCAGAACAACATCATCAAGGAAGAGTACGACTACACCTTCGAGTTGCAGGATCGCCCGCAGTGTTTCGAACGCATCTGTTCCAACATAGAGAACTTCATCGCCACATGCGGCATCGACCGGGGCAAAATCCTCGGGCTGGGAGTCTGCATGACGGGACGCGTGAATCCCGACACGGGCCGCAGCTACAAGTATTTCACCTCCAGCGAACAGTCGCTGCGCGAAGTGCTCGAAGAGCGCGTCGGGCTGCGCGTGCTGCTCGAAAACGACACCCGCGCCCGCTGCTATGCGGAATACACGTGCGGCAAGTCGAAGGACGAGAGCAACGTGCTCTACCTGCACATGGGGCGCGGCGTGGCAATCGGAATCGTCGTGGACGGGCAGCTCTACTACGGGAAAAGCGGGTTCGCCGGTGAGTTCGGACACATCCCGTTTTTCGACAACGAGATCATCTGCTCGTGCGGCAAGAAAGGCTGCCTCGAAACCGAGGTTTCGGGTATCGCCATCGAGGACAAGATGTGCCACCTGATCGAGAAGGGCGTCAATACGATCCTCAAGGAGAAGTACGACCAGCAGAAGAGCATCCATATCGACGACATCATCGCCGCGGCGAAGAACGACGACAA